>Ga0209270_1000417_pt1 | contig 96100 bp, 73 predicted proteins | sample MTBAKSrepl1MetaG_FD_187456 | JGI IMG/M metagenome (GOLD analysis project Ga0209270, IMG submission 187456) | Enrichment culture microbial communities from Arthur Kill intertidal strait, New Jersey, USA, that are MTBE-degrading - MTBE-AKS1... | ecosystem: Environmental > Aquatic > Marine >...
GAGGAGGAATAAAAAGATGTCACAGATTACATATTTGACACCACAAGGTTTGACAAAACTAAAAAAGGAGCTCGACAGGCTGGTAAATATCGAGCGACCCGCAATCTCAAAACTAATTGGCGAAGCCATTGAGAAGGGTGATATTTCAGAAAATGCTGAATACGATGCAGCAAAAGATGCCCAGGGTATGCTTGAGGCCAAGATAGCTGAATTGCAGTCAAAAATTGCGAATTCAAGAATTCTTGATAAATCCAGGATAAACACTTCCAAAGTACAGATACTAAATAAGGTAAAGATCAAGAATAAGAAAAATAATGCTGTCATGGAATATTATATTGTCCCTGAGAGTGAGGCAAATCTCAAGGAAGGAAAAATAGCAGTCAACACTCCTATTGCCAAAGGATTAATGGGCAAAAAGGTGGGTGATGTTGTAGAGATCAGTGTTCCCTCCGGAGTTATAGCATTTGAAATAATAGAAATATCTTTATAAAGTCATGGCAAGTATTTTTTCAAGGATAGCGAATGGTGAAATACCGGCATACAAGGTAGCTGAAAATGATCAGTTTCTGGCCTTTCTCGATATTTCACCTGTTACAAAGGGACACACTCTGGTGATACCTAAAAAAGAGATTGATTATCTTTTTGATCTGGATGACCAGCTCTATACAGGTCTGCATCTGTTTGCCAAAAAAGTTGCCAACGGAATAAAAAAAGCTGTTAACTGCAGGAAAGTCGGCGTCCTTGTTTTAGGATTAGAGGTTCCTCATGCTCATATTCATCTGATCCCTATGCATAAAGAGTCTGACGTTATGAATTTTACCCAAACCCTTAAACTTGATCAAAAAGAGTTTGAAGAGATACAGGAAAAAATTTCAAATGCAATATTACAATTGTAATTTATTGAAAACAAGTGATAAATGACCCTTAGGTTTATTCAAAAATCCTAAGGGTTATTTATTTTTATTAACATCCTCAGATTATACCCTTCAAAAAATGTAACTTTAAATACCGGTTTTAATTGAACTTTTTCTCCAAAAATTTATTAGACTATTAATTACAACATAAAAAAATAAATGCAGAGATGATTCCATTTACACATCTTCATGTTCACTCGCAATATTCAATATTAGACGGTGCCGCAGGCATATACGATCTGGTTAATAAAGCTAAGGAGGACGGAATGACGGCCCTTGCCCTTACAGATCATGGTTTAATGCTTGGAATAAAAGAGTTTCACCAAACCTGTACCAAACTAAACATCAAGCCTGTACTTGGATGTGAAACATATGTGGCTGCCCGGTCTATCCATAATAAATCGACAAAGGAAGACAGATATGGTGACCATCTGGTCCTGCTTGCAAAAAATAAAACAGGCTATAAAAACCTTATCAAACTTATTTCGATTGCCAATAATGAAGGCTTCTATTATAAACCCCGTATCGACAAAAACCTTCTGGAAACTCATCATGAAGGATTGATTGTAAGTTCCGCATGCCTGGGAGGGGAAATTCCCCGGCTGCTGGCCGGCAATCAGCTAAATGATGCAGAAAATGCAATACTCTGGTATGAAAAAATATTTGGCTCAGATTTTTATCTTGAATTAATGCGCCATCCGGCAGAAGAGACCGAACAGCGCAGGAATGTTTATGAGGTGCAGATAAAAGTTAACGGGTTGATTCTGGAGCTGGCAAAAAAGCACGGTATTAAGGTGATTGCCACTAACGATGTGCACTTTACCAATGCTGAAGATGCCGGTGCGCACGACCTTCTTATCTGTTTGAATACAGGCAAAGATATAGATGATCCGTCACGAATGAAATACACAAAGCAGGAGTGGTTCAAGACACAGAGTGAGATGAACGAACTGTTTGCCGACATTCCTGAGGCAATTGAGAATACATCAGAGATAGTCAATAAAATTGAATATTTCGATCTGGACTCGGATCCGATAATGCCCGTATTCCCCATTCCTGAAGAGTTCGGGGATTTAGAGAATTTTAAAAAGGAGCATCCGGAATCAAAGCTGAAAGAAGAATTTGGGGAAAAATTATATAAAAGACTTGGAGGATATGAAGAGGCAATACGTGTTAAAAGAGAATCGGAATATCTTCGCTATCTTACATATCAGGGTGCTGTTAAGAAGTATGGAGATCCACTGCCGGAGGAGATTACGAAACGTCTCGATTTTGAACTGGAGACTATAAAACAGATGGGATTCCCGGGATATTTCCTTATAGTTCAGGATTTTATTAATGCTGCCAGGGAAATGGGAGTCCTGGTAGGTCCGGGCCGGGGCTCTGCAGCCGGTGCTGCTGTATCCTACTGCCTTGGAATCACAAATATTGATCCCATAAAATATAATTTACTTTTCGAAAGATTTCTAAATCCTGACAGGATATCACTACCCGATGTGGATATAGATTTTGATGACGATGGCAGGCAATTGGTTTTGGATTATGTGACTAATAAATACGGTAAGGATAAGGTAGCTCATATCTGTACCTTCGGCACAATGGGGGCGAAGATGGCTATCAGGGATGTAGCCAGGGTATTAAAACTCCCGTTGCCTGAAGCCGACCGCCTGGCAAAACTGGTTCCCGAAGCTCCGAAAATAACTTTTGAAGATGCCTTCAAAAGCAGTCATGAATTAAAAAAGGAGAAAAATTCGGAAAATCCGCTTATCAAAAAGACTATAAAGTTTGCTGAAACACTCGAGGGATCCGTTCGTCAGACAGGGGTCCATGCATGCGGAATCCTGATCAGCCGGGATCCTCTTACCGATCTCATTCCGCTGATGCCTACAAAAGATGAAGAGAATCTGCTTACTACCCAGTATGACGGAAGATTTGTGGAGAGTATCGGATTACTTAAAATGGATTTCCTGGGCCTCAAAACCCTCTCCATTATAAAGGAGACCCTCGATAATATAAAACTCTCAAAAGGAATAGATATTGACATTGATAATATTCCGTGGAATGATTCAAAAACATTTGAACTTTTCAGTCACGGAGAGACTACAGCCATATTTCAGTTTGAATCAGAAGGGATGAAAAAGCATCTTCGTGAGCTGAAACCCAACAGGTTTGAAGACCTGGTTGCCATGAATGCGCTCTACAGACCGGGACCTATGGAGTATATCCCTGAATACATAGCCCGGAAACACGGAAGACAAAAAGTAGATTATGATCTGCCTATGATGGAGAAATACCTGAGTGAAACATACGGTATCACCGTTTACCAGGAGCAGGTTATGCTGCTCTCCCGCCTTTTGGCAAATTTTACACGAGGTGATTCAGATACGTTGCGCAAGGCGATGGGTAAAAAGATCACCTCTCTTATGGATAAACTGAAAGTCAGATTCGTAAACGGATGCAAATCAAATTTTAAATTTATTGACGATTGCAATCTGGTCGGTAAAAATCCCGATGAGGTTATAGAAAAAATATGGAGGGACTGGGAGGCATTTGCCTCTTATGCATTTAATAAATCACACTCCGTATGCTATGCTTATATTGCCTATCAGACAGGATACCTGAAAGCAAATTATCCGGGTGAATTCATGGCTGCCAACCTTAGCCGTAACCTGAATAATTTGTCGGAAATCACCAAACTGATGACAGAGTGTAACCGCATGAACCTTAATGTTCTGGGTCCTGATGTAAACGAGAGTTTCACAAAATTCACTACAAACAAAAATGGTGATATCAGGTTTGGAATGGCAGCAATTAAGGGAATCGGAGAAGGAGCTGCAAAAGATATCATAAAAGCCCGGAAAACGTTTGGTACCTTTAAGACTGTCTTCGATTTTGTTGAAAATGTAAATCTTCGTACAGTAAATAAAAAGAACCTCGAAGCACTGGCAATGGCAGGTGCTTTTGATAACCTTGAGGGAATAAGACGAAGCAGCTTTTTTGCCGGGGACGATGAAAATGACAATACTACATTTATTGAAAAACTTATACGTTACGGTAACAAAATCCAAACTGAAAATCAGAGTATGCAGCAGACCCTTTTTGGAGATACTGAAGCAAACCAGGTAATAAAGAAACCATCTGTGCCAATGGTGGAGGAGTGGCCCAGGATTATACTGCTGGATAAAGAGAAAGAATTAATAGGTATTTATCTTACTGCCCATCCTCTTGACGATTATAAAGTGGAAATAGAAAATTTCTGTTCAAAAGATGTCTCTCTTAAAGATATCAAAAATGACATTGAAAAATATAAAGACCGCGAATTTACTTTTGGGGGAATGGTTACGACAGCACGCGAAGGTATTTCAAAAAACGGAAAACCTTTCAGTACCCTGACACTCGTCGATTATACAGATGCATATGAATTCTTCTTTTTCGGACAGGATTATGTGAACTTTCATAAATATTGCAAACCCGGACTCTTCATCCTTGTAAAAGGGATTGTCACCCAAAAATTCAGAAGTGAATTTTATGAGTTCAAAGCTTCACAGATAGAGCTCCTTTCAGAAGTGCGGAATAAGTATATCAGAAGTATTACCATAAATATTCCCATCGGCAGCATTACGGAAAAAGTAATTAAAGAGATTGAAAAACTGACCGCAAACAATAAAGGAGATTCATTGTTAAAGTTTAATGTATATGATCCGGAGAACAATATGTATATTAACCTGTTTTCTAGGAATACAAAAATTGAACTGACCGATAAATTTCTTAAATACTTTGAAAATAAACCCGATATAGGATATAAAATTAATTAGCTATTTTTGCGTACATTCTTAAAATATTAACTTAAATAAACATATTATGGCTCTGGAAATTACAGATTCCAATTTCGAAGAATTGGTGATAAACTCAGATAAACCGGTAATGATTGATTTTTGGGCTGTCTGGTGCGGTCCATGCCGTATAATAGCCCCGATCGTGGAAGAGATGGCAGGGGAATACGACGGAAAGGCAGTTATCGGCAAAGTAGATGTTGACTCAAACCCGAATGTGGCGATGAAATATGGCATACGAAATATTCCAACCGTACTTTTTATTAAAAACGGAGAAATAGCAGACAAACAGGTGGGGGCAGCACCTAAAAATGTTTTCACCTCCAAACTGAATGCTCTGCTCTGAAAATTTTGAATAACATTTTTGACATAGAACAATTTCATCAGTTTGATAACCTTGGATTAATTGCCAGGGAGGTAGTAGAAGGCTTTATCACAGGTCTTCACAGAAGTCCCTTTCATGGTTTCTCGGTAGAGTTTGCCGAACACAGGTTATATAACCAGGGTGAATCTACCAAACATATCGACTGGAAACTTTTCGCCCGGACTGATAAACTGTTTGTCAAGCAGTATGAGGAGGAGACAAATCTTCGTTGCCAGCTCGTTATAGATACCTCTTCGTCTATGCTATTCCCGTATTTCAAAGGAAAAAAACACCTGCAGAATAAACTTGCTTTTTCAGTTTATTCTGCAGCTGCCTTAATTTATCTTCTTCGCAAACAGCGTGATGCGGTGGGGCTCACCCTTTTCTCCGATGAAATTGAATTTCATTCTGACCCCAGACTCTCTTCAGTAAATGCAGAACTCATGTTTGGCAAACTGACCGAACTTATTCAGCCCGAAAATGCCCGTCTGAGAAAAAAAACCAATACAACTGCCGTTCTTCATCAAATAGCAGAGAATATCCATAAACGTTCGCTTGTTGTGATCTTCAGTGATATGATAAACAATGAAAAGGCAGATGAAATGTTTTCGGCCCTTCAGCATCTCCGCTATAATAAACATGAAGTCATACTGTTTAATGTAAACGACCATCAACATGAATATGACTTCAAATTCGGCAACCGCCCGCATAAATTCATTGACCTTGAAAGCGGAAGTACTATAAAATTAAATCCCCGGGAGATCAAAAACGAGTATATATCAGGAGTGAAATCATACTACGAAGATCTGAAGGTGAGATGCGGACAGTATCAGATTGATGTGGCCGAAGCGGATATCAACAGAGATTTTAAAGAAGTTTTGCTCACTTACCTGGTAAAAAGAAAAAAGCTGTTCTGATCAATTATCTCAGGAAATACCGGTTCCTAACTGTATTTTTTCTATTTTTATCTTTTGAAACCCCAAAAACACTTAAAATGTTAGCCAAAACATATGGCAGTGCTGTTTTCGGTATTGATGCCACAACAATTACAATTGAAGTTGATGTTACCAAAGGAATTAAATTTATGCTGGTGGGTCTGCCCGACAGTGCTGTTAAAGAGAGTCAGCAAAGAATTGAATCAGCCCTCCGGCTGAATGGGTATAAATGGCCCAGATATAAAATAATTATCAATATGGCACCGGCCGATATCCGGAAAGAGGGTGCTGCTTATGATCTGCCGCTGGCGGCGGCCATCCTGGCTGCTTCGAAACAGATCAGCGACAAAAAACTGAATCACTATATGCTGATGGGCGAATTGTCACTTGATGGCACCCTTCTTCCGGTTAAAGGGATACTTCCCATTGCTATTAATGCAAGAAAGGAGGGTTTTGAAGGGATTATACTACCAAAACCTAATGCCCATGAAGCAGCTGTAGTCGACCGGCTTAAAGTTTACGGAGCTGAAAACATCCGGGAGGTGACCGGCTTTTTGAACGGAGAATCTCAGCTCATACAAACAGTAGTAAATACAAGGGAGAAGTTTAATTCAGATATAAATTCCAATTCTCTTGATTTTTCTGATGTCAGGGGACAGGAAAATGTCAAACGGGCTCTTGAGATATCAGCTTCCGGGGGTCATAACATTATTCTGATAGGTCCTCCAGGTTCGGGTAAAACAATGCTGGCTAAACGTATACCCTCAATTCTTCCGCCGTTTACACTCAAAGAAGCACTGGAAACAACAAAAATCCACTCTGTTGCCGGACAAATAGATAAAGATAAATCACTCATAACAGAGAGACCCTTCCGCTCACCTCACCATACCATAAGCGACATGGCCCTTGTGGGCGGAGGTAATTACCCTCAGCCGGGAGAAATTTCGCTGGCACATAACGGAGTGCTTTTTCTGGATGAACTGCCTGAATTTAAACGTTCCGTACTGGAGGTATTACGCCAGCCTCTCGAAGACCGTCATATAACAATCTCCAGAACCAGGTTTACCGTAGAATATCCCTCAAGCTTTATGCTGGTAGCTTCCATGAACCCTTGTCCCTGCGGTTATTATAATCATCCTTCCAAAGAGTGTGTCTGCGCTCCGGGGACCGTTCAGAAATATCTTAACAGAATTTCCGGACCGCTCCTCGACCGTATAGATATTCATCTTGAGGTGGTTCCCGTTCCGTTTAACAAGCTCTCTGAAATGAAAACATCAGAAAACAGCGAAACAGTTCGCAAAAGGGTTATTTCGGCCAGAAAGATACAGGAGAAAAGATTTGCAGAATATGATGGAATTTATGGAAATGCCCAGATGAATTCTACTCTCATACGAAAATTTGTAAAACTGGATAATACTGGCAACGAGCTGATAAAAAACGCCATAGATAAACTGGGACTCTCAGCAAGGGCTTACGACCGCATCCTGAAAGTTGCAAGGACAATAGCTGATCTGGATAATGCCGGTAATATTATGCCTCATCATCTTGCCGAGGCTATTCACTATAGAAGTCTTGACCGTGAAAACTGGGGTGGCTGAATTACTTTCTGATAAGATTAAGGTAAGAGTAGTAAAAATTGTTTTTTTCATCATATCTGTCAATTCTCTTAGTTTCCTCCCATTGAGTGAAATCTATTTCGGGGAAATAGGTATCTGCGTCGAACGGTTTATGTACCAAAGTAAGATACAGTCTTGATGCCATAGGATAAAACTGCCTGTAAACCATACCTCCGCCTATTACAAAAGCCTCATCTTTATCTCTGATCTTTTCAAGCACTGCATCAACGGAAAAAACTGTTTCACACCCGTTAAAGTTATCCTCCGGCTTATCAGTAATTACTATATGCCGCCGGTTCGGGAGGGGCCATTTTGGCAATGACAACAGGGTATTTCTGCCCATTATTATTGTATGACCCGTAGTAATCTCCTTAAACCGCTTTAGGTCATCAGGAAGATGAAAAAGAAGTTCATTATTTTTACCTATGGCAAAGTTTTCGGCAATAGCCACTATGATTGAGATATTTTTTTTAACCATCTGAATTGTTTTATTCTGCTAAACTGAAACCTCTCCCTTAATATGGGGATGAGCTCTGTAGTTCCTGAGCTCAAAATCTTCATATTTAAAATCAAAAATACTCTTTACATCCCGGTTGATAACCATTTCAGGCAGAGGATAAGGCTCCCTGGTAAGTTGTAATTTGACCTGTTCAATATGGTTGGTATAGATATGAACATCTCCGAAAGTATGCACAAAATCACCCGGTTTTAATCCTGTGACATGAGCAACCATTAAAGTTAACAGTGCATAAGATGCTATATTGAAAGGCACGCCGAGGAATACATCAGCGCTTCTCTGGTATAACTGACAAGAGAGCTTTCCTCCTGCTACATAAAACTGAAATAATATATGGCAGGGAGGCAGATTCATCCTGTCCAGTTCGCCAACATTCCAGGCGCTGACAATAAGCCTTCTTGAATCAGGAGTATTTTTAATTGAATAGATAAGATTGCTGATCTGGTCGATATGCTTACCGCCGGGCGCCGGCCAACTACGCCACTGATAACCATAAATATGTCCCAGGTCGCCATTCTCATCAGCCCATTCATTCCATATTCGTACCCCGTTATCCTGTAAATACTTAACATTGGTATCTCCTGCCAGAAACCATAACAGCTCGTGAATAATGGATTTCAGGTGAAGTTTTTTTGTTGTAACCACAGGAAATCCATCGTTCAGATTGAATCTCATCTGGTATCCGAATATACTCCTTGTCCCGGTTCCGGTTCTGTCTGCCTTCTCAACTCCCTTCTCCAGAATTGTGTCCAAAAGCTGCAAATATTGTTTCATCTCTCTCTTTTTTTTAATATATACCAGGAAATTAACCGCTACTATCTCAGTCAATCACTGTTATGATACTCATAATATATTCTGCAGGATTATCAAATCGCACAAAAATAAATAACAGATCCCCCTTATTTAACTTTTATAACATCAAAATATTATTATTTGTTGTAAATAACATCCATCTTTGTGTGAACAATCATTTTCATGTTCAGGCTTTACTTTTATGTAAATCAGACTATTATTAATACCTGCTGAAATCATTATTCTGTCCGGTTAAAGTCTTTATAAATCACGGATTCAGTCTGGCTCCGCATTTTTTGCAATATTTTGCATCATCATCATGCCTGTCATATAGACAGTTGGGACAAACCTGACTATTCCCCGGCGTAACAGGTCTTATCATCTCAGCAGCTACAATTCCTGTAGGTACGGCAATAATAGCATAACCCATTATCATAACAATGCTTGCTAAAAATTGTCCGACCGGAGTTGCCGGACTTATATCTCCATAGCCTACTGTTGTCAGTGTGACTATAGCCCAGTATATACTGAGCGGAATGCTCCTGAATCCGCTTTGTTCTCCCTCTATCAGATATATCAGGGTTCCGATGATGATAACCAGGATGATCACAAAAAATATAAAGACACTGATCTTTTCACGACTGGCCCATATTGCCCGTGCAAGAGTCCGCCCGGCAAGGGTATAGCGCGTAAGTTTCAGAATCCGGAAAACTCTTAACATTCTGAACAGCCTGATCACCAACAGACTTTGCCAGGCAACAGCAAATAATCCCAGGTAGCTTGGTAAGACTGACAAAAAATCGATTATCCCATAGAAACTGAATATATATCTCCATGACTTTTTAACCACAACTATCCGGAGTATATACTCTATGGTAAAAATGCCTGTAATGATCCACTCTGATAATACAAGAATGTGATGATAATCCTTTCTGATGCCCGGAACACTTTCAAGCATCACAAGAATAACACTTAGCAGTATTATTAAAAGAAGTGTGACGTCAAAAAATTTTCCGGCTCTGGTATCAGCCTCAAAGATAACTTCATATAGCTTTTTTCGAACCTTTCCCATATGTCTGTTAATTGCTTAAATATAGATAAATTTTTTTATTTGCTTCAAAAAGTAACTGCCCCGCTTTTCAGGCCTTACTCACTATCCGGACACTTTCAATTTATAATCCTGAAGTTATTTTTTTGTCAATCACATATATGATTACTCTGATAGTTTATTGTTTTTAAATGATACTTGTATATTTGCTGTTCAGAAAATTAATATATAACAAAATGCCGAGAGTGTCAGACAGGGGAAAGGCAATGCCCGATTCACCGATAAGGAAATTGGCTCCTTTAGCCAATGAGGCTAAGGAGCGGGGAGTAAAAGTATATCATTTAAATATAGGCCAACCAGATTTGCCAACTCCGGGAAAAGCGTTGGAAGCTATCAGGGGAATCGACCGGACTATTCTCGAATATTCTCCCAGTGAGGGTATTTTATCGTTCCGGAAAAAACTGGTTAAATATTATAACAGATTCAATATAGACGTTGATGTTGATGACATTATAATTACAACAGGAGGAAGCGAGGCAGTGACTTTTGCATTTATGAGCTGCCTGGATCCGGGTGACGAAATTATTGTTCCCGAGCCTGCCTATGCAAATTATGAAGCATTTGCAATAGTAGCAGGGGCAGTAATCAGATCTATTGCTGCTGATATTGACGAAGGATTTGCACTTCCCCCGGTTGAGGATTTTGAAAAACTAATTACCCCCAAAACAAAGGGTATAATGATCTGCAATCCCAACAATCCTACCGGTTATCTTTATACAAGGGAGGAGATGAACAAGATCCGCGATCTGGTTAAGAAATATGATCTTTACCTCTTTTCTGATGAAGTCTACAGGGAATTTTGTTATACCGGATCACCCTATATTTCAGCTTTTCACCTTAAAGGGATTGAACAGAATGTAGTCCTTATTGATTCTGTTTCCAAGCGATACAGTGAGTGCGGCCTCAGAATTGGTGCCCTGATTACCAAAAACAAAGAGGTTAAACGTAACGTTTTGAAATTTTGTCAGGCCAGACTGAGTCCGCCGCTAATAGGACAAATTGCGGCTGAAGCTTCGCTTGATGCTGAGCCTGAATATCTGCTAAACAATTACAATGAACTGGTTAACAGGCGAAAATTTCTCATTGACGGATTGAACAGAATAGAAGGCGTATACTCTCCTATTCCAATGGGTGCTTTTTATACAATAGCAAGACTGCCGGTGGATAATGCAGACGACTTTTGTGCCTGGCTGCTCTCCGACTTTGAATATGAAAAACAGACTCTGTTCCTGGCTCCTGCATCAGGATTCTATACCGTACCCGGAAAGGGAACAGATGAGGTGCGGATTGCCTATGTACTGAAAAAGGAGGACCTGGCAGTTTGTCTGAAGATCCTGGAAGAGGCCCTGCAGGCTTACCCGGGACGAAAGGTAAAAAAAAGAGAACTTGTTAATCAGATTACACAATAAAAGATAAAAAAGGCTGACATATAATTGAATCAGCCTCTTTTTTTAAATGCTATATGCTTATAAGCAATAACCGGTTTTACTGAAATAAAAAGTTTAGCCTAAACCTGTTATACTCTCCATCGCTTTTATGACATTTTCCCTGCCGGCAAATGCTGAAAAACGGAAGTAGCCTTCACCGGAAGGACCAAAACCGGATCCGGGAGTTCCCACGATATTTGCTTCATGCAAAAGTTTATCAAAGAAATCCCACGACTTCATCCCATCTCTTGTCTTTACCCAGATATAAGGAGCATTAACCCCTCCAAAAACTTTATATCCTGCTTCAAGCAAACTTGCTTTCATGATGCGGGCATTCTCAAGATAATATGCAATAACTTCTCTTACCTCTCTCTTTCCCTGTTCAGAATAAATTGCTGCAGCAGCTTTTTGCACAGGATAAGAGACACCGTTGAATTTGGTTGACTGCCGGCGGTTCCAGAGAGGTTTAACCTGATGAGCATCTCCGTTTTTATCAAAAGCCATCAATTCATCAGGAATAACAGTAAAGGCACAGCGGGTTCCTGTAAATCCTGCTGTCTTTGAAAAACTTCGAAACTCTATGGCCACCTTTTTCGCACCTTCAATCTCATAAATAGAATGCGGTATACCTTCATCTGTAATATAAGCCTCATAGGCAGCGTCATACAATATAATGCTGCGATTTGCCAAAGCGTAATCAATCCATTTTTTTAACTCCTCTTTAGAAGCAACTGTTCCAGTCGGATTATTGGGATAACATAAGAAAATCAGATCAGGCACTTCACCCGGCAAATCCGGAGTAAATCCGTTCTCTTCCGTACAGGGTAAATAGATGATCCCTTCATAATATCCGTTTGCTTTACACTGCCCTGTCTTCCCTGCCATCACAGTAGTGTCGGCATAAACCGGATAAACGGGATCACAGATGGCAATTTTATTTTCATGCCCGAATATTTCCTGAATATTCCCGGTATCACACTTCGACCCGTCAGAGATAAAAATTTCATCAGCATCTATATCAATGCCATTTGATTTGTAATCATTCTTTGCTATTGCCTCCCGCAAAAATGAATAACCCTGTTCGGGCCCGTATCCTTTAAAAGTGGCTGCACTGGCCATTTCATCCACTCCTTCATGGAAAGCCCTGATAACTCCCGGCACCAAAGGTTGTGTGACATCCCCTATGCCCATCTTAATAACTTCCCTGCCGGGATTGGCACTGATAAATTCATTAACTCTTCTTGCAATTTCCGGAAAAAGATACCCGGCTTTCAATTTAAAATAATTTTCATTAATTAATGCCATATGTGATTTATGATTTATTATTAATATTTTGCCGATAAAATATTTAAACTGAATTAAATTGCACAAAGGTACAAATTTGGTTGTGGTTTTCAATTTGTTATAGTTTAACTAATTGATATATCTTATCCTGGATTGGTTAAGTTGGCATATTATCAGCAAAATAACAGGAAGGGCATTGATTATCTGTAATGTTTTATTAAATAAAATGACAGATAAGGGAATTCATGTACTTCTGCTGCCTGAAATTGTCTGATGTTTGATATTTTTGTAATACTAAATAACAAGTTATGCAAAATTTCTTCGTAAAGTCGCACGGATTAGGCAATGATTATATTGTATTAAACCAGAATGAAATCCAGTTTGAATTGACAGAGGAAGCCATTCGGAAAATATGCGATGTTCATTACGGCATTGGCTCCGACGGTATTCTTCTGAAGGTGTCGAGCTATAAAGCCGGCTTCGGTCTTCGAATTCTAAATCCGGATGGTTCCGAGGCAGAGAAGAGCGGAAACGGACTTCGCATTTTTGCCAAGTTTCTTTACGACTATAAATTTGCCAAAACGCCCGTATTTACCATTGAGACCACCGGCGGTCTGGTGCAGGCAAAAATAATTGAAGAGAGATATGGTAAAGCTTCCGTTATTGCCGTAGATATGGGGAAAGCTATTTTTCACTCTTCCGAAATTCCGGTAAAATCCCAAAGTGAGGAGTGCATAGATGAAACCCTGAATCTTGAATACAGGGATTACCGGATATCCTGCGTTTCGGTTGGCAATCCGCATTGTGTAATAATAAAAGATACCCTTGATATTAATGAGGTAAGGACCTTCGGACCACAGATTGAGACCAGTCCTATGTTCCCTAACCGGATTAATGTTCAGTTTGCCCGGATTATTTCTCCAACTGAAGTAGAGATATTGATATGGGAAAGGGGAGCCGGTTATACACTCGCATCAGGAAGTTCAGCCTGCGCTGTGGCAGCAGTACTGGTAAAAAAAGGTTTGACCAAACAAAATATTACCGTAAAAATGGCAGGAGGCAATTTAAAGATAGGTATAGATGATAACTGGAATATACAAATGACCGGTGAGGTGAAAGAGATTGCAAGCGGCACCCTGAGCAGAGAACTGGTAGCCGAATTAATGTAGGCAGTGGTTTTATTAATTCTCTGATAAAATTGAAATTTTTATTTAGATTGGTTCCAAAATAACAGCTATTAAATTGTACTTTTGTTAAGTATCAATATCAGTTATAATTATGGCAGAAAAAAGATTACCCTTTTCGAAAAAAGAACTTGAAGCAATTATTAGTAATTATCCTACCCCTTTCCATATATATGACGAGAAAGCAATAAGAGAGAATGCCGGAAGGTTTATAAAGGCATTTGACTGGAATGAAGGATTCAGGGAGTATTTTGCTATAAAAGCAACTCCAAATCCTTATCTGATGAAAATTCTCAGGGAAGAGGGATTTGGTATTGATTGCAGTTCCGAAACAGAACTGGAGCTTGCAAAAAGGGTAGGCATGAGTGGTGAAGAAATAATGCTGACGTCTAATGATACACCGGCAGAGGAGTTTCTGAAGGCTAATAGTTTGGGAGCTATAATTAACCTGGATGATATCTCTCATATTGATTATCTTGAAAAAAATGCCGGTATCCCTGAGACTATCTGTATGAGATACAATCCGGGAGATCTGAAGCAGGGAAATTTAATAATAGGGCATCCTGAGGAGGCTAAATATGGCTTTACACACGAACAAATAATTGAAGGATACCGGATACTGAAAAAGAAGGGGGCCAAAAAATTTGGTGTCCATACCATGGTTGCATCCAATGAACTGGATCCCGATTATTTTATCGAAACTGCAGAGGTCCTCTTTAATCTGATTGCAGAGGTGGCTGAGAAGGCCGATGTCCGCATCAGCTTTGCAAATCTGGGAGGAGGCATCGGCATACCTTACAAACCTGATCAGAAAGCTGTGGATCTTGAGTATGTAAGTGCTGGCATCAAAAAACTGTATGAGGAAAAAATTGAAAAGAACGGCCTGGCTCCCCTTAAAATATTTTTTGAATCAGGCAGGGCAATTACCGGTCCTTACGGATACCTGGTGGCAAAAGTCATACACATCAAAAAAACATATAAACACTTTGCAGGTCTTGATGCCAGCATGGCAAACCTGATGAGACCGGGCATGTACGGGGCTTATCATCATATAACTGTTCCCGGGAAAGAAGAGCTGCCACATATTCATAAATTTGATGTTACAGGATCATTATGCGAAAACAACGACAAATTTGCAATCGACCGGATGCTGCCTGAACTGGAACCAGGTGATATAGTTGTCATCCATGATGCAGGAGCTCACGGCCATGCCATGGGTTTCAACTATAACGGCAAGCTCAGATCGGCAGAGTTACTGTTGCGCGACAATGGCAAAGTAGTGCAAATAAGGCGACCTGAAACAATTGATGATTATTTTGCAACTATTGATTTTGACGGATTGAAAAATTTTAAAGTGTAAATTTTTACATGTGAAGATAGGGTTTGATGCAAAGAGAGCATTTTTGAATTCTTCCGGACTGGGAAATTACAGTCGCAATACCTTGAATTCGCTTTATAAATTCTTTCCTGAGAATAATTATATCCTCTTTACACCGGAAATTAACAATAAATATTTTAAAAAGTACTCCCTTTTTACAGTAATCACTCCTCAATACCGGTTATCACGGAAACTTAAATCTCTGTGGCGCAGTATATTTTTAGTCAATCAGCTTAAAAACCAGGGTATTGAGCTGTATCACGGACTGAGTAATGAATTACCCGAAGGGATATCAAAAAAAAGAATAACTTCAGTTGTTACAATCCATGATCTTATCTTTTTGCGATTTCCGCAATATTACAATGCAATAGACAGGAAAATTTATTACAGAAAGGTAAAATACGCTGTCAGGGCTGCTGATAAGATTGTGGCGGTAAGCAGACAAACCAAAGAAGATATTGAAACCTTCTTTAAGGTCAGTCCTGACAAGATTGAAGTTATCTACCAACCTGTTTCACCGGCATTTCTGAAAAAGCAAAACAGTGATCATATTCGAAAAAAATATGATATCCCTGAAGCATTTATACTCTCGGTCGGTACCCTGGAACCAAGAAAAAATCAGTTAACCCTTCTTAAAGCAGTTAACTCTGCAAAGATAAACATACCTGTTGTTCTCACAGGGAATTCAACACGTTATATCGCAAAACTACAGCGTTATATCTCACAAAATAATATGCAACATCAGGTTAAGATACTGAGTAATTTATCGCAGGACGATTTAGCCGGGCTGTATCAAAGTGCCCTGCTTTCGGTTTATATTTCACTATATGAAGGATTTGGTCTGCCGGTAGCAGAGTCAATGGCCTGCGGGTGCCCTGTTATTACCTCCGGATTATCCTGTCTGCCCGAAACAGCGGGTGGCGCTGCCCTTTTATGTAATCCTCATGATGAATATGAGGTCGGTGAAAAAATCAAATTACTGATTGATGACGCATCACTAAGAAAAAGTCTCTCCCAAAAGGGCACAGAGCGCTCCGCAATGTTTGATGAAGAGGTTTATGCAAAAAAATTAATGTCATTATACAAAAATTTAACAGAGTAAGATAATGCAGGATGATATTAAAAAAGCTGTTGGTGTACTAAAAAAAGGAGGTATTATTTTATACCCCACAGATACAATCTGGGGACTGGGATGTGATGCAACAAATGCCGATGCAGTTGCACGTATTTTTAAAATTAAAAAAAGAGAAGATACCAAAAGCATGCTGGTGCTCATGGAAAATCCCGCATTACTCGAACGCTATGTTGACAATGTACCCGATATTGCATGGGACCTTGTTGAAATAAGCAACACACCGCTTACTGTAATATATTTCAACGCAAAAAACCTTGCTGCCAACCTTATTGCAAAGGACGGGAGTATTGGTATACGTTTTACCAAAGAGGAGTTTTCCTCGCGACTCCTGCAAAATTTCCGTCGCCCCGTTGTTTCGACGTCTGCCAATATAAGCGGACAACCATCGCCTTCTGTCTTTGATGAAATTTCAGAAGATATAAAAAATCAGGTTGACTATATTGTTGAATACAGGCAAAACGATTTAACTCCGGCACAACCATCATCTGTAATAAAACTATGGCCCGACGGACGTATAGATATTATCCGTAAATAGAATTCCTGATTATTTTTTCTCTTTTAACAGATCTCTGATCTCGGTAAGCAGAGTCTCTTCTTTCGTTGGCGCAGGAGGAGCAGCAGGTACTTCCTCTTCCTTCTTTTTCATTCTGTTGAATGCTTTAATAACCATAAAAATGGCCAAAGCAACCAGAAGGAAGTCCAGTATCGTGTTAATAAAAGCTCCGTACCTTATTGATACTTCTGCAATTGCAGGAGCAACAACGGTATCACCTTCCATAACAGCATCAGTACCACTCTTTAAAATGACCCTGAGTTTACTGAAATCTGTATTGCCCAGAAGAAGTCCGATCGGAGGCATGATTACATCATTAACAAAAGATGTTACAATTTTGCCAAAGGCGCCGCCAATAATCACTGCAACAGCCAAATCAAGAACATTGCCTCTCATTGCAAATGACTTAAACTCTTTTAACATACCCATAATTAATGAATTAAATTAAGTAAAAGAATTACTTCCATTCATAAAAAACCCTTATTCATTTTATGATGGAGATAACACCGGAAAGTTAAACAATTAAATAATAAAATCCAATTCGTTATATCCCTCAGGCAGGCGAAGAGAGAATATTTTTCTCCTTTTATCAAACGAAATCAGTAAATCAAAATGGTATGAAACCAGCAACTCTCTCTCCCCGGTATAAACTCTTAAAACAATATTACCTGAAAAATCATCTGCCCCGGCAACTATCCCGAGTTCATTATTATTCTGATCGAACAAGCGGTAATTAATAAACTGAAAGGTCTTCTCTTCAACCGGCTGTTCAATGATATCATCTTCAAAGAGATATACATCTTTCCCTGTCAGACGATTTGCATACTTCTCTGTATCCACCATGTCGAAACGGATCAGGGCAGTCCGCGATGATCTTATATCAAGACCATTTTCAGCAATAAAAAAGGGAACCGGCAATCCTGAAATTTCTATTAAAAAACACTGTGCCACAGCAACGGAGTCGTAAAAATGAGGTTCAAACTCAAGCAGTAGCTCTCCTTGCACACCGTGTGTCTTTCTGATAAAACCTATTTTCCGGGAATCTGCTTCGAATATATTTTTCATGCTGCGGATCATTCAATAGTGCAAAATTAATTTTGAAATAAAAGATATATTTTCAAAATATAATTCAAATTAATCTGAAAATTCTTCAACACCGGGATTTTTGAGGCTCCAAAACCTTTTCAGGCCGGATTAATACATTACAAAGATATTTAATTTGTTTAAGAGATACTGCATAAAAAAACCACCTGCATATACAGCAGATGGTTTATTCATTCTGAAGAAAATATTATTCTTAAAATTTGCTTCGCCTGTTCTATGACTCGCTTTCCTGTTTGTCCTCTGCCGGTGATGCATCCTGAACATCCTCACCGGATTCTTCAACTTTATCTTCACTACTTTCTTCAGCTTCCTTAGCCAACTCAGAATTCTTAGCGGCAACTGCAGCAGCCTTCTCCTCCTTCTTCCTGGTTTCTGCCTCAAGTATCTTTTTGGCAGCGGCTTCTGCTTTACTTTCAATACTCTCCTTCTTGTCCTGTATCCTTCTCTCCTTTTCATCAAGCCACTTTTCCAGTCGTTTTTCAGCCTCGTCCTCATCGAAAGCTCCTTTTTTCACTCCACCCATAAGGTGTTTTTTATAAAGCACACCCTTGTAAGATAAAATTGCTCTTACGGTGTCGGTTGGTTGGGCACCTTTTGTAAGCCAGTCGTAAGCCTTATCAAAATCGAGATTTATTGTAGCAGGATTTGTATTCGGATTATATGTGCCAATCCTTTCTATGTACCTGCCATCTCGTGGCGCCCTGCTATCTGCCACAACAATGTGGTAATAAGCATAACGTTTGCGGCCATGCCGCGCTAATCTCATTTTTACCGGCATATCTAAATTAAGTTTTTAAAAATGTGGCGCAAAGATAGTATAAAAAAATTTATTTTACCCTGCCCGGATTCTTTTTAATAAAATCAGTCCAGTTTTTATACTCTTTTGATTTTGGGGGTTTTCCCTGCTGAATAAAATGGCAGATAGCTACAGCCACTGCATCGCTTGCATCAAGACCCTGATCAAGATCGGTAAGATGATAGACTTTTTGCAGGAAGTATGCAACCTGTTGTTTGGAGGCACGGCCCATCCCCGTAATAGACTGCTTGACAAGAAGGGGTGCATATTCGTGAATGGGAACAGAAAAATGGAGGGCTGCAGCCATTATTACACCCTGCCCCCTTCCCAGTTTGAGCATCGACTGTACATTTTTGCCATAAAAGGGTGCTTCTATGGCCATGACATCCGGCTTATACTCCTCTATTAAATATAATGCCCGCTCGTGCAGATGCTTCAAGCGTTGATAATGATCAACATATCTGCCCGGAACCAGGGTTCCCATATTCAAAATAACCGGAGAATTGTTCCTTATCTCTACAAGACCATAACCGGTTACGGTAGTACCCGGATCAATTCCCAATATTCTCAATGGCCTGTTATTCATAAATCTCTTTCCCCTTTTTATCCAGTTGCTGAACAAATATTCCGGCAACAATAAATATTAATCCGATAAAGGTAGTCAGGAACAGAGTCTCTTTCAATATAAACCTTATAAAAAAAAGAGAGATAAAAGGTGTCAAAAAGATGAGATTCCCTGTTTTTGCATTGTTAGTGCTAAGCTGCATAGCCTTCAGCCATATAATATATGTAATGCCCGTCTCAAAAATTCCGACATATGCGGCGGCATATAATCCGCTTTTAAATTCTATCCTGAAATCAGAATAAAATGCCATCGCCAAAGTAAGAAATATCAAACCTGAAACAAAGCTCAGAAATAACTTTATTATCCCGTCTCGCTTATCCCGGACACTCAAAATCCAATAAAGTGCCCAAAAAAGAGAGCTTCCCAGTGCCAGTATGACACCCAAAAAACTGGTGTCCTTAAATCCTTCAAGTCCACCCTGCGATGATATAAAAATGACTCCTGTGAAACTGATAAAGAGACCCGCTATACTCCATTTCCCGATCTTTTGTTTCAGGAGAGGAACTGACAGCAGGGTCAGAACGATCGGCCAAACCATATTCAGGGGTTGAGCCAACTGGGCCGGAAGCAGTGAATATGCCCTGAAAAGAACAAGATAATAGAGAAAAGGATTTAAAAATCCAAGTAACAGGGAGTAAAGAAGCTGTTTCCTGCTCTGCCTGAATAATTCATTGACCTTTCCCCGGGCGGCCAGTATTATTAAAAGGCAAATTACAGTAACAACAGAGGCGTAAAATATTAGCTGGATGAAGTCAAGGTATTGTAGAGATATTTTAAATGCTGTGGCAACTGTCGACCATAATAAGACAGACAACAGGGCGAAAAGGTATGATTTTTTAGTAGAGTTCATCAGGTATTATTTCCTCTATAACAGAATCATCTTCGGGGATTGCCCGTTCATCCGGGAATTGCTGCCTCAACTCCCGGTATTTCTCCCTTGATTCGCCCGTAAAAACACTGCCGGGATACCTTGTCAGCATCTCCATGTATAATTCCATAGCCTTCTTTTTATCATCAAGATGATAATTATATAATTCTGCAAGCAGATAAAGTGCATCATCAGCTAACATCTCATAACTAAAATCACTTACTATCTGTTCCAGATAACCGGCAGCAATCTCATAATTATGGCGGTCTCTTTCAATCCTTGCTTTTCTGTATAATATTTCGTCGACAAGAGAATGATAAGGATATTTTTCAGCAAGGGAGTCAAGAGTCGCCAGTGCAAGTGAATCTCTGTTTCTGAAGAATAGCAGATCAGCCCGGGAAAACATCTGAAGCGGGATATCAGTAGTATCCAGATTCAGGTTATTCCCTATCAGCATAGAGAGCTCCATGGCATCATTCGCAGTAAGTTTGGATGTACTTGCTTTCAATACGTCCAGTTGAGCCTTTGCCCAGCTAAAATTACCCATAAAATATCCTAATCTTGCCTTTTTGAGCTTAACTTCATCTCCCAGGGCGTTATTCTTATTAGAATCAATCACCTGCGAATATAAAAGTATTGCTTCCCACAGATCACCTGAATATACACAGATATCGGCCATAGCATCTTTCAGTTCACCTGACTCAGCAGCCTTGAGCTTTGGGATTTCAAGGCCTTTTTTAAGTACCGATATTGCTCTATCTGTGTCATCGAGATAAAAAGCCAGAAAATGACCATACTCTTTTATTATTGTTAGTGTTGAAGCGGAGTAGCCAAGAATTTCCAGTCCGTTTTCAAATTTATCGGTAAGTTCTGCGGCTTTCTCAACTGATTGCTGTTCACTGTTTATATAATCCAGATATGAGACATGTATATTCTGCATATAGGCTTCATTGTAGACCGGATTATCGCTCCCTTTGGCCAATAAATATTCAAAAGCCTTTCCTGCTTCGGAATAGACCCTGTTATTCATTGCCATATTTCCAAACTGAAAAATGGTATTATCTTCAGTTCCAAGTCTGCGGTCGAGGGCAATCAACTGTCGTAATGCAGCCGCAAATTGCTTTTCCTGAAGGAAAAACCAGATCAGTAGACGGTTATAGCCCACAACATCAGGATTAGACTGAAGTCGCTTAAGCACAAGACCCCTGTAACGTTCAAACAATTCGTCGTCCAGGTCTGCCCGCAGGGTAGCAGCCAGACTGCTCTCAATCCTGCTAATCTGTTTTTCATCCTTGCTGATTAAATCAAGATACTCCTCCATCATTCTGTCATAATCCCTTAAATACATATATACCCGGGCAATCTCAAAATGAAAGTCCTCCTGCGGCATTATCTTTCTGCCCTGCTGATATACTCTCCCTGCCCTGGCAAATTCCCCGAACTGTATAAAAGTGTTTGCTGTTACCAGGTAATCACCTTTACCGGGAGGTATTGTCTCAACAGCCTCTTTAAAGACATCATCAGCCTCAGCATTCCTGTTCTGTTTTTTAAGAACATACCCCAGATGGATCAGGAGTCTTGGATTTTTATTTTGATATTTTTGCAACTCACTTCTGATCTGCTTCTCAGCTTCATCGTAACGTTCCAATTCTACCAGCGAGATTATATAAAGCGTAAAATAATAAGTGTTTTTTGAAAGATTATATACTTCCAGCAACAGGGGAGCTGCTTTTTCAAAATCTTTGTCATTATAATAAGAAAATGCCAGCCTCGTATTGGTCTGTATCTCATTTTGAATATTCTGCGCTATAACAAAATTTAAACTAAAGACTGTCAATATGGTTAAAATAATAAACTTCATCAGCTCTTCATGTCTTTTAAATAAATTGGAAACCAAAATAAAATGAAGAATATATATACCTAACAATAATACCGCTATTCCTGTTTATGTTTCTGAAATATATTCATTTTGCCGGTATTAAAATCTAAAAGTATTCAATAAATTTTCAAATATTCAGTTTATCTGCCTGATCAGGCAAAAATAGCAATGATAATTTTAAAAATTTGTGAATAATTTCAGTTAAAGTTACTTTTACACCAAAATATTCTGTTATGGCTCATGAGTTGAAAGAGAGAAAGAGGCTTCCATCATGGTTAAAGATGAAAATGCCTAAAGGTGAGAAATATTCGAAAGTCAAAAATCTGGTTGACCATTACGGTCTGCATACCATATGCACAAGCGGTAACTGTCCGAATATAGGTGAATGCTGGAACAGGGGCACGGCTACATTTATGATACTGGGAGATATCTGCACCAGAAACTGCAGATTTTGTGGCGTAAAATCCGGCAGACCGCTACCACCGGATGAGCGTGAACCTGAAAAAATGGCTGAATCAGTCAGAATTATGGGAGTTAAACATTGTGTAATAACGTCGGTCGACCGCGATGATCTTGATGACCAGGGAGCGGGACTGTGGGCGCAGACTATTATCGAAGTGAAAAGAGTGAATCCGCAAACTAAAGTAGAGGTGCTTATACCAGACTTCAGGGGCGAAAAGCCGCTGATTCAAAAAGTAATTGATGCCGGACCGGATGTTGTTTCACACAATCTGGAAACAGTCGAAAGACTGACTCCGGTTATAAGATCAGCTTCAAGTTACCGCCGGAGTCTTGAAGTAATAAGATATATAGCTCAAAATCTTAAAATAGCGAAATCAGGAATAATGCTCGGACTGGGTGAGAGTCATGATGAGATTCTTCAGACTATGGATGACCTGCTTGAAGCGGGATGTAAGGTAATGACAATCGGTCAGTACCTGGCTCCGACCATAAATCATATGCCGGTAAAAAAATATATTAGTCCGGAAGAATTTACAGAATATCGCGACACCGGATTAAAAAAGGGATTCTCCTTTGTTGAGAGTTCACCTCTGGTGAGAAGTTCTTACCATGCTGATAAGCATGTAAATGCATAAATTTATCATTTAGTTTTTAATATTTTTATCGTTTAAAAATCAGAGATTTTATTTAGTTAATGAAATAACTTAATTATAAATGAACTAAAATCAATCAGATAAATATTTGTTTCCGGTCTTAAAGGAGATGAAACAACCTTTTTAGTCCGAAATCGAAATTATGAAGTTAAGAAACTTATATTACCTGTTCCCGCCCAATATTCGGTTATCACTCAGGAAGGTGTACTATTTCCCTTCTGATTTTATGCGCATAATGACCGGTAAAAGAGATGATATGGTACCGCTGAAGGGGGATATCTATACCGGTTCAGGTGATTTCACCGTCCAGGGTAAACATCATCTTGAGTTACTTAAAAAACTTGCAGGTTTAAAACCGGAGGATACCGTACTGGATGTCGGATCAGGTATTGGAAGAACTGCCGTCGCACTTACTTCTTTTTTAAGTTCAGATGGCAATTATGAAGGTTTTGACGTAGTAAAAAAGGGAGTAACATGGTGCAGAAACAATATCTCAAATAAATTTCCAAATTTTAATTTCCGGTTTATACCATTAAAAAACGATCTGTATAATGATGAGAAGGTAAGAGCCGAAGATTTTATATTTCCTTATCCTGACTGCAAATTCGATATAGTATTCCTTTTCTCGGTCTTCACCCATATGCAACCGGGCGAGACTGATCACTACCTTGATGAAATATACAGGGTATTGAGACCGGGTGGAAGATGTCTTGCTACTCTCTTTTTTTTCGATAAAGATAGTGAGGAGAAAATTTCCGGAAGCAATGAATTCGGATTTCCGGTAAAAAAAGACGGGTATCGCCTGATGAATAAAAATGTAAAAAGTGCAAATGTTGCATATGAAAAGGATAAAATTCTAAGTACGGTTTCAGGCAAAGGATTTGAGATTGATGAAGTTATTCCGGGATACTGGAAAAATATCAGTTATAAAGGTGATTTGTCCGACTTTCAGGATATAATTGTTATCAGAAAATCGTTATAAATTAATTTATTGCTAATGGCAGATTTTAACTACAGAGATTTAGGCACCCTTGATTATAAAGAGTGCTGGGATCTTCAGGAAACTTTACTTGCAGAGATAGTTGATGATAAGCTCTCCCGCCGTGAGCCTTCAGGGAAAAACCTTTTTTTACTTGTTGAGCATCCCCATGTTTACACCCTGGGAAAAAGCGGCAATGAAAAAAACCTGTTTGCAAACGCGGATTTTTTAAAAAAAATTGATGCTGTTTATTATAAAATAAACCGGGGCGGTGACATAACATATCACGGTCCGGGCCAGATGGTGGGATATCCGATTATTGACCTGGAATTTTATAACACAGGGGTTCATAAATACATTGAAAATATTGAGGAGGGTATTATCCGGACTCTGAGAGAATTCGGAATTGCCGGAGAACGGAAAGAGGATGCAACAGGAGTATGGATTGATGCCGGCAATCCATTGCTGGCCAGAAAAATATGTGCAATTGGCGTCCGCGTAAGCCGTTATGTGACAATGCACGGATTTGCGCTGAATGTCAATACAGATATGAAGTATTTTCAATATATAAATCCATGCGGACTAAACCTGGGGGTAACATCTGTCAGCAAAGAATTAAAAAAGGACATACCTATAGAAGAGGTGAAAAAGATACTTAAAAAAAAATTTAATGAAATATTCTGATTTTTTCTCAATTCAGGGAAAATCAGAATTTATAACATCATAATCACTTTATAAGATAAATTTTTATAGATATGAGAGATCAGATACAAAAAATCCTGTTGGTGATAATAATTATCACCGTTAATTTAAAATCTTACAGTCAGGTTGCCGAATATCCGGGCCCTGAACGTTTTGAGGATGCTATACAGAAATTCGAAGCTGAAGACAGGGATAATCCTCCGCCTGCCGGAGCCATAGTTTGCACAGGCAGTTCAAGTATGCGCGGATGGCATGAAAATATAAAGGAGGATCTTGCGCCCCTTACTGTAATTCCGCGCGGATTCGGAGGCAGTAATATGAATGATGCCCTTCATTATGCAGACAGGATTATGATAAAATATGCACCACGGGCAATAGTTCTTTACGAAGGAGATAATGATATTGCTCAAAAGATCCCGCCACAAAAAATTCTCGGTACTTTCCGTTCATTTGTAAATAAAGTACACGGCAAACTGCCCGGTTGCCGTATATATGTATTGTCCGTAAAATCAAGTATCAGCAGATGGAGTATGTGGCCTGCCATGAAAGAGACAAACCGGTTGCTTAATGAGGAGTGCTCAAAAAACGAATTACTTACATTTGTCGATGTAGCATCACCAATGCTAAATGAGGAGGGGAAACCCGTTAAGGAGCTGTTTCTTGAAGATAACCTGCATATGAACAGGGAGGGATATAAAATATGGAGGGATATCTTAAGACCTGTTCTCATCGATAAGGAGCTGTCTGAAGAATAAAATTGCTGCCATGCTAAAGTTCATTTTATAAGTTGATAACCGGTAAAATGTCATTAACTGGTAAGCCATTCTGTCTGATTTAAGGTAAATATTATCTTTGATATGATTTTGAATAAAATAATTCGAATAAATCAACAACAATAAAAAATCATTAATATGAATGTAAAACAAAGCTCTTCCAGAAGAAAATTCATTAAAAGCGCACTGGTCGCCGGAGCAGGCCTGACCATAGTTCCGCGACATGTACTGGGAGGTAGTAATTTTGTTCCTCCCTCCGACCAGCTGACCAAAGCGATCATTGGAACAGGAGGTATGGGACGCGGACATATAAAATACGAAGGCACACGCGTTGTTGCCATTTGTGATGTAGACAAACTTCATCTCGAAAAAGCTGCCGGCATGATCGGTTATGAAGTAAAGCAATTTCATGATTTCAGGGAAGTTCTTCAACTCCCCGAGGTTGATATTGTGCATATAGCCACTCCGCCCCACTGGCATGGTCTCATGGCTGTAGAGGCGGTAAAGGCAGGTAAGGATATCTGGTGTGAAAAACCGATGACCCGTACTATTGGAGAGGGTAAAAAAGTAATGGAAGCGGTTAATGCACACGGCAGAATGTTCCGTCTTAATACATGGTTCAGATTTAAGGATACTTTTTACGGATTGGGAACCGATGTGAAACCCTTGAAAAAAATCATTGAAAGCGGAATTCTGGGCTGGCCCCTGAAATTTACCGTCAGCGGAATTACAGGCTACAACTGGAAATTTTACTGGAGCGGGGAACACAATCTGCAGCCCATGCCGGTACCTGATAACCTTGATTATGATATGTGGCTCGGACCGGCACCCTACAAACCGTACAATGTAAACAGGGTACATTCTAAATTCCGGGGTTACTGGGATTACGACGGGGGCGGACTTGGTGATATGGGTCAGCACTACCTTGATCCTGTCCAGTACCTTCTTGGAAAAGACGATACAAATCCTGTCAGGATAGATGTTGATGCACCACAGCAGCACTATGATGCAGTTGGTTCATGGCGCAGGATTGAATATACCTATGCCGACGGATGTAAAATTATCCTTGACGGGGAAAACAGGGATAAAGATGCAGCTTATATAGAAGGTCCGAACGGGAAGATATTTCGTGGTTTTAAATCAAATATACCGGATCTCGGTAAACTTATTGAAACATTACCCGAACCGGAACCTCAGATTACCATCTTCACCGAATCGGTAAAAACCCGCAAAAAATTTGCATTAAACGAAATAAACGGATTCCGGTCTGCCACATTGGTCAACCTTGGTATCATCGCAGTCAGACTGGGGCGTTCACTGAAATTCAACCCTGAAAAACTTGAATTTATCGATGACGAAGGAGCCAACAGGTTGATAAACCAGCCAATGCGGGCACCATGGATGATTTAAAATCAGAATATTAGTGTTATATTATTTAAGAATAAGTGATGATTAAAAAAATAGTACATATTACAACAATTTTATTCCTTATACTCTCGTGCGGCTATACTTATGCACAGGATAACAGGACTATGGACGTCAAAGTGACAGATATTCTGGCGCAAATGCCAACACAGGATCTTGTTCACCGCGACCACCTTATGGAAGAACTGGCAGACCTGGGAACTGAAGGTTTTGAGAAAATGATTCAAAGATTAACACCTCCCGGAGTCAGAGATGATACTGCGGTCAGATTTGCCTTGAACAGTCTGGCCCGTTATGCAAGTGAATTCGGAAAAGAAGAGATAAGAGAATTTATTGAAAGGGAATTACTTGCCGCCCTGAATAAACAGTCCGACACTGAAGTCCGGACCTTTCTTCTTAACCAACTGAACCTGATTGCAGGCGACAAATCGGTTGATCAGATAAAAACTTATCTTTCCGACCAAGATCTCACTGAACCGGCTGCACAATGTCTTCTCTCTATTGGTACGCCGGCTGCAGCACGGGCACTCTTTGAAGCTCTTCCGAACGCAGCAGACCAGTCAGTAATTACTATTATCAAAGCCCTGGGTGAACTTCAGTACGGGTATGCAACACGGGCAATTACAACGTTTGCAGAAACCGGTAGTCTCCCTTTGAGAAAAACCGCTCTTTCAGCACTTGCCTCTGTTGGAGATCCGGGATCATACAAATTTTTACTGAATGCAGCAAAAGAGGTAAATTTTGACTATGACCCTTCAAATGCTGCTGAAGCGGTCCTTAACTATGCAGACCGGCTGGGAGAAAGAGAAGAGACAGATTTGTGCAAAAAATTATTAAAAACAATAATTAAATCAAACAAAAGTGCCGGTAAACTGCATAACTACTCCAAAGCACTTTCCATCTATGCAAAATATTATGGATACAATACCATGCCAATGTTACTGGAAGCTGTTGATATTGATGATAAACCATTCCGTTATTCAGTTCTGAACATTGCTGAAAACATTGGAGGAGTTGCAGGAACACGTGAATGGACAGATAAAGCCGAAGCTGCTTCGCCTGAGTTAAAAGCGGAAATTATCGATATGCTCGGACGGAGAGGTGACCGGCAGGCTGTTGGTTTCATTACCCAAAATCTCAGCTCTCCTTCCGGTATTGTCCGCCAGGAAGTTATAGAGGCACTTGTGAAATTGGAGGGCAGGGATGCCGTTCCGGTCCTTACAGACCATTTATCAGCAGGTAATGACATACCTGCATCAAAAAATGCTCTTATGCAACTGCTTGATAAAAAGCACCTTAACCCGGTAGCAGAAGCAATGGTCAAAAGTTCAGGCGCCGTAAGGGCAGCATTTATTGATATTATAGCAGCCAAATCCGGTAATTCATATTTCAATCAAATCCTTGGATATACCGGCTCTGAAGATCCTGATGAGAAGTCATCAGCATTCAGGGCACTCAGGAGTGTTGCAACTGAAGATAATTTAAATCAGTTGATCACTTTACTGCTCTCAACTGAATCCGAAAGTGAAATTGATCATGTAAGTTCAGCAATAGTTGAAGCAGCAAAAGGGGTGGATTCAGAAAAAAGGGAAGGTGGCAGATTACTTCAGGCACTGAAAAACACCGGGAAAAAGGAGCGCATAATTGCGATACTTCCCGAAACAGGCGGAGAAGTTGCCCTTAAAACTGTAACAGACTACTTTAATAACTCGTCCGGAACGGTTAAAGAGGCAGCATTTAAAGCACTCACAAACTGGAAGGATTATTCAGCATCAACCGCTCTGTATGAAATTAGCAGACAAAACAGTGGAAATTATCGTGAAAAGGCTTTTGCCAGTTTCGTCAGACAGGTACAGACTGCCGGTCTGCCGGATGATCAAAAGTTACTTCAGTACCGGAAGATCATGCCATACGCCGAAAACACTAAGGATAAAAACCTGGTTATTAATTCTATCGGTAATTTAAAAACCTTTTTATCATTAATCTTTCTTGAAAAATTTCTGGATGACAGAGAGGTGCAGCAAAGTGCCGCAAGGGCAATTATGAAAATTGCCATGCCGGATGATGAAGGTCTTAATGGTTTCTCAGGCCGGATAGTCAGGAATATGCTGAAAAGAGTTGCCTCTGTTATAACAGGCGAAGAGAGTGAATATGATAAGATCAATATAAATAACTACCTTGAAAAGATGCCTGAAGATGAGGGATATGTTTCGATGTTCAACGGAAATAACCTTGACGGATGGCAGGGACTGGTTGGTAATCCTGTTACCAGGGCACAGATGAGCAAAGAGGAGCTGGCTGCAAAACAGATAGAGGCCAATCAAAAGATGCTTGAAAACTGGAGTGTGAAAGACAATACCATTGCATTTACGGGAAGGGGAGCCAACCTTTGTTCTGTAAAAGAGTATGGCGATTTTGAACTTATCACAGACTGGCGAATTACTAAAAACGGTGACAGCGGAATATATCTGAGGGGTACCCCCCAGGTACAGATTTGGGACACCTCCAGGGTTGATGTAGGTGCCCAGGTCGGATCAGGAGGTTTATACAATAATAAAAAGTATGAAAGCAAGCCTCTTAAAGTGGCTGATAATCCTGTTGGTGAATGGAATACCTTCCACATTACAATGATAGGTGAAAATGTAACAATCTACCTTAACGGTGAGCTGGTAGTTGATAATATACCACTTGAGAATTACTGGGATCGCAGTCAACCAATCTTTGAAAAAGGTACTATAGAGTTACAGGCTCATGGCACCGACCTGGCTTTCAGAGATATATATGTACGTGAAATTAAGACCAATGAAATTGGTTTATCCAGGGAAGAGATTGAAGAGGGTTTTGTTTCCCTTTTCAACGGAAAAAACCTTGATGGCTGGCAGGGCAATAAAACCGATTATATTGCTGAAAACGGTGAATTGTTAGTCAGACCTTCAAGGGGAGGACATGGTAACCTGTATACCGGAAAAGAGTACAGCGATTTTATCTTCAGGTTCGAATTTCAGCTCACACCTGCTGCCAATAACGGACTGGGAATAAGAACACCTCTTTCAGGAGATGCTGCTTATCAGGGTATTGAACTGCAAATTTTGGATAATACCGCCCCTGTATATGCCACTCTTAAAGAGTATCAGTATCATGGTTCGGTATACGGAGTAATACCTGCCAAAAGAGGATTTTTAAGACCAGTAGGCGAATGGAATGAACAGGAGGTAGTAGTAAAAGGTTCCCGGATAACAGTTACCCTTAATGGTACTGTAATTCTTGACGGAGATATTAAAGAAGCAAGCCGGAACGGTACGATGGACGGGCGTGATCATCCCGGACTTAAAAAGGACAAAGGGTATATAGGCTTTTTAGGTCACGGCTCTGAGCTGAAGTTCCGTAAGATCAGGATTAAGGACCTGGGCAATTCTTAAATATTTAGGTTAAATCTGGAATGATATTTTTGAAAAATGCATTCATTCTATGAATTTTAGCTAATTTCACGGCAGAAAAAAGTTATAATAATTTAAAAATATAAAAATGGCAATAAGTTATAAGGAATTAGGTCTTGTTAACAGCAGGGAATTATTTGCAAAAGCTGTTAAAGGAGGATACGCTGTACCGGCGTACAACTTTAACAATATGGAACAGCTACAGGCAATTCTGCAAGCCTGTGTTGAGACAAAATCACCGGTTATTCTTCAGGTTTCTTCAGGCGCACGCAAGTATGCCAATGCAACTTTACTCCGCAATATGGCTAAAGGAGCTGTAGAATATGTAAAAGAGTTAGGTTATGAGATACCAATTGTTCTGCACCTTGATCATGGCGACACTTTTGAATTGTGTAAAGACTGCATCGATAACGGATTCTCATCGGTTATGATCGACGGATCACACCATTCTTACGATGAAAATGTTGCACTTACCAGAAAGGTTGTGGAATATGCACATAAATATGATGTCACTGTGGAAGGTGAGCTCGGCGTTCTGGCAGGAGTTGAAGATGATGTGGTTGCAGAAAAATCAACATATACACAGCCCGATGAAGTAGAAGATTTCCTTAGTAAAACAGGTGTGGATTCACTTGCTATATCCATAGGTACTTCACACGGAGCTAACAAATTTACTCCGCAACAATGTACACGTAACGAAGATGGAATCTTAATTCCGCCAATGATCCGTTTTGACATCCTTGAGGAGGTTGAAAAACGCATTCCCGGGTTCCCGATAGTTCTTCACGGTTCTTCATCGGTGCCTCAGGATCTGGTAGCCATCATTAATAAATACGGCGGATCGCTTAAAGATGCCATCGGGATTCCGGAAGAGTGGCTTCGCAAGGCAGCAAAATCTGCAGTATGCAAAATCAATATCGACTCAGACGGACGACTGGCAATGACAGCCGCAATCCGTAAAACCCTGGCCGAGAAACCGGGAGAGTTCGACCCGAGAAAATATCTTGGTCCTGCCCGCGATTCACTAAAAGAGTTGTACAAACACAAAAATATAAGTGTACTTGGTTCAGCCGGTCAGGCCTAACCAATACCTGAAAATATTTAAAAGGATAGCTTTCCCGGGCTATCCTTTTTTATTTCATCTAATCAGCGGTTTAATATTTTCTGAAATTATAAATTTATTTTTCAGGTCACTTAAAAATTTTACAGTATTATAAAGATAAGAAGTCTGTTAAAAGCAGGATTTATTAATTTTAAAAAAAATTTAAAAAGATGCAAAAACTATTAATCCTTGCTGTCTCAATTATCCTTTTTCTTAGTTGTCAGCAAAAAAATAACAATGTATCCACAATGCAGATGAATATTACCGAAGACCATACCGCAGAAGCAATACTGAAAATCACTGAAAAATACCCGCAGGCAGAAAGGGGAAAAGTTGAAAAAGGCGTTATGCACGCTGCATCCCTGTGGCGCTCATCCGATGATTCACCGGAAGATTTTATCAGATTTTGTGCTGAAAATTATCTTGGGGACGACAAAGAAAGAGAGGTCGTTTTTCAAAAAGTATCAGAATATTTTGAATCAATTTACGGCCATTTCAATCAAATGTCACTGGCCTTGAGAAGAAATACCGATTTACAGACCGGACCTCTCCATCCTGTCGATCATATGTTCTCAGCCTACAGTCCGGGAGCACACATGAGCAATGATTTTTACAATAACAAAACAGCCTTTGTTATTGCGCTGAATTTCCCTTTTTATTCTGCAGAAGAGAAGAATGAAAAGGGTAGTAAATGGTCGGATCAGGAATGGGCCTTTGCGAGAATGGGTGATATTTTCAATTCGAGAGAACCAGCGGAACTTATCCGGAATTATGCTGCTGTTTCAGCCGGGTCAGATGCCTACATAGCTGAATACAACATTTACATGGGGAAAATTCTTAATAAAAAAGGCGAATCTCTTTTCCCTGAAAATATGGTTTTGCTGAGTCACTGGAACCTGCGCGATGAGATCAAGGCCAATTATGCCAATCCGGAAAATGGATTTGAAAAACAGGAAGTTATTTATCAGGTGATGCAACGGATCATCGATCAGTCAATTCCCGAAAAAATTATAAACTCCGGTGAGTTCAGATGGGATCCTTATCAAAACAATGTTTTACAAAACGGACAAACTGTAGAAGTATCTCCTGAACCTGACCGAAGGTATCAGCATGTAATAAATAATTTTCAGGCGCTAAAAGCATTCGATCCTTACCATCCGGTACTCAATACTGCTATAAAAAGATCATTTTCAGGCACTATGCAGATACCATGTGATGAGGTGACCGGGTTATTTCACGAATTCCTTAATTCACCCCGGTTAAAAGAAACCGGTGAGATCATCAGAAAAAAACTTGGACGTGAACTTCAGCCATGGGATATTTGGTACGATGGATTTAAAGTCCGCAGCTCCATTCCTGAAGAGAGACTCAATGCTATTACCCGCAGCAAATATCCCGATGCGGCAGCACTGGAAAATGATTTGGAGAATATCCTCAAAAAACTGGGTTTTGATAATGGCAAGGCAGAATTTCTCGCTTCAAAAATTGCAGTTGATAACGCAAGGGGATCAGGCCATGCCTGGGGATCCTCAATGAAAGAAGCCGTGTCAAGGCTGCGCACCCGGATACCGGATGGAGGAATGGATTATAAAGGATACAATATAGCCATTCATGAATTCGGACACAATGTTGAGCAGACAATCTCCCTGCATGATGTGCCTTACTATATGATGAACGGAGTTCCCAATACAGCATTTACCGAAGCCCTGGCCTTTACTTTTCAGGAGAGGGATCTGTTCCTTCTGGATATGAAAGATGAAAATCCGGATAAAGAGTATCTGAAAACCCTGGATATTCTTTGGTCGGTATATGAAATAATGGGTGTATCAATGGTAGATATAGAGATGTGGAAATGGATGTATAATAATCCTGACTGTACTGCACAGGAATTGAAAAACGCAGTTCTTGAAATAAGCAGGAATGTATGGAACAAATACTTTGCTCCGGTTTTCGGAATTAAAGACCAGACTATCCTGGCTGTCTATTCACACATGATAAGTTATCCCATGTACCTTCCAAATTATGCATTCGGTCATCTGATACACTTCCAGCTGGAGGATCATTTTAAAAAGCAACCAATGGCAAAGGAAGTGGAGCGTATATTTGCACTTGGACAACTTACTCCCGGAGAGTGGATGACAAGGGCAGTGGGGAAACCTCTTTCAAATGAACCTATTTTAACTGCTGCCGGTGAAGCAATTAATCACTTAAACAAAAACTGAATCACCTGTATATTAAATAATATATAAAAAATGGCGCCTGCAAAATGCAGGCGCCATTTTTTATTTTATTCACATTGACTATGAAAGAAAGATTTTCATATCCTCATCAACAGTTGTAATTCCGGCAATGCCGAACTGTTCAACAAGCACTTTGGCCACATTGGGTGACAGAAATGCCGGCAATGTCGGACCCAGATGAATATTCTTGACTCCCAGATAAAGGAGAGACAGAAGTACAATTACAGCTTTCTGTTCGTACCATGCAATATTGTATGCAATGGGAAGTTCATTTACATCATTCAGACCAAAAATCTCTTTTAATTTCAAAGCAATAACTGCCAGGGAGTATGAGTCGTTGCATTGACCCGCATCTATTATCCGGGGAATTCCGCCTATATCCCCCAAAGGAAGTTTATTATATCTGTATTTGGCGCATCCTGCAGTCAGGATAACTGTATCCCCGGGAAGTTTTTGTGCAAATTCGGTGTAGTATTCCCGACTCTTCATACGGCCGTCACAACCTGCCATAACAAAGAATTTTCTTATTGCACCAGATTTCACAGCATCCACAATTTTATCTGCCAGGGCAAATACCTGTGCATGGGCAAAACCGCCAACTATCTCACCATTTTCAATTTCCTGAGGCGGGGCACATTTTTTTGCATGCTCTATTATTGCACTAAAATCTTTCATTCCTCCCTCTTCACGGTCAGGAATATGAACCGCACCTTCAAGTCCGGAAGCTCCGGTGGTATATATCCTGTCTTTATAACCGGCATTTTTCAATGGTGGAACAATACAGTTGGTAGTAAAGAGAACAGGTCCGTTAAAACTTTCAAACTCCTCTTTCTGCTTCCACCATGCATTTCCGTAATTTCCCACAAGATGTTTATATTTTTTGAAAGCCGGATAGTAATTAGCCGGAAGCATTTCGCTATGAGTGTAAACATCCACTCCGGTTCCTTCAGTCTGCTTAAGCAGATCTTCCATATCTCTCATATCGTGGCCTGAGATAAGTATACCCGGATTATTGCGCACACCAATATTAACTTTTGTTGCCTCAGGATTTCCATATGAAGATGTATTGGCTGTATCAAGCAAAGCCATTACTTCAACTCCGTATTTTCCGGTCTCCAGCACCAGTGCAACCAGTTCATCAACACTCAGGTCTTCGGTAGTGGCCACCAGTGCCCTCTGCATGAATTTAAAAACTTCATCATTCCTGTGACCGAGGTTCCATGCATGTTCAGCATATGCAGCCATACCCTTAACACCATAAATTACCAGTTCACGCAATGAACGGATATCCTCATTTTCCGTACTTAATACTCCCACTTCAGGAGCCTTTGCCTCAAACTCCTCAACTGTTGATCCGCTCCATATTGCAAAGTCGGGCAGCTCCCCGGGTAATTCTATGCCCGCCTCAACACATTTCTGATGCAGTTCATCACGAACCGCGAGAGATACATTAATGCGATCAACAAAACTGGTTTTATCAAAGTTGGCATTGGTTATTGTACTGAACAATCCGTCAAATACCACTTTATCAACTTTAGGGGGATTTAAGTTTTTATCACGCAGTTTTTCGTTGTACCAGCTTATACCCTTCAGCACAAACATAAGAAGGTCCTGAAGATTTGCAAGATCGTCTGTTTTACCGCAGACTCCTTTAACTGTACAGCCTGTTCCTTTGGCTGATTCCTGACATTGAAAACAAAACATACTCATATTTTATAAATTTTAAATTAGTATCTTACTAAACATTCTGAACCATGGGAATCCATTTCTCTGACAAAACCTCTCCGCGGGTACTTATTACAGACACCTTAACCGGCACATTATTCCGAGCAAGCGACAAAGCCGTCTGCACCATGCTTAATAATCCCCCGCAACACGGTACTTCCATGATTACGATATTGATGGTATTTACTTTTGCATCATCTATGAGGCTTACTAATTTACGGATGTAAATCTCTTTCCCCTGGTCAAGCTTGGGACAGGCGATAACCATCTTCTTCCCGGCAATGAATTTCCGGTGGAAGTCACCATGGGCAAATCCGGCACAATCGGCAGCAATTAACAAATCGGCCCCGTTAAAATATGTTGCAGAGGGATTAATAAGATGCAACTGAACCGGCCAGTGGGTTAGCTGTGAATGCAATTCTTCAGCGGGCCGGTTGATTGCGGCTCCGGCTGCAACAAATGATGTTGAGGCAGATCCCGGACAAACACCTGAGATTGAATTTTTAAAATTCTGTTCTTTCTTCCTGCCGTATATTAGTTCATGTACTTCACTTATGGAAAAGGGCATGGCTTCAGCATTGCTCTTTATATATTCCAGAGCCTGCTTCAGATAACCTGTTTCACCATGTTCCTGAAGATGCTTAAGGTGGGCAAAAACCGTGTTTTTCCCGCTTTTCACCATCCGGGATATGACAGCAACCTCATCGTATCTGTCAGCTTCCCGCTTTTCTATTGTAATAGCCCCTTGCGGACAATGACCGATGCATGCTCCCAGCCCGTCACACATCAGTTCACTTACAAGGCGTGCCTTCCCTTCTATAATCTGCAATGCACCTTCATGGCAGTTCGGAATACAAACACCACATCCGTCACACAACTCCTCATCTATTTTAACTATTCCCCTTATCATTGTTTTAATTATTTTCAAAAACAAAAATATGAATCCTGCGTTATAAAAAATGTAACAATTGTTACAAAATATATAAAAATGATAAATTATAAATTGCTTGAGGAGTGTCCTGTTTTTAAAGGCATTTCTGAAAATGAATCAAGTGAGTTGCTGAGTGATCTGTTTTATCAGGTCAGGAGATATAAAAGAGGGGATCTCGTGGCTAATGCAGGGGAACCGGTTAAAAATCTCTATATCATTCTTGAGGGAAGTGTAAGTGCCGATATGATTGATTACTCAGGGAAAACTGTAAAAATTGAAGATATTGAAGCACCCGGGCCTCTTGCAACAGCATTTTTGTTCGGAAGTGACAATTTCTTTCCGGTTACTATTACAGCAAAAGAAGATGTTACTGTTTTTGCTATTCCTGTTCCCGAATTCCTGAAATTACTTCAAAAAAATACCCGGCTTTTGGTAAACTATCTGAACAGCATCTCCTCACGAAGCCAGTTCCTGTCAAGGAAACTCCATTTTTTAAATTTCAAAACCATAAGGGAGAAGGTAGCACATTTTATGTTACAAAGTGCCGGAGATAAACTTCACTCCTTCGAATTGAAAAATACTCAGCAACAACTGGCTGACATTTTCGGAGTAACGCGCCCTGCACTGGCACGTGTACTGGGACAGATGCAGCGTGAGAAAATAATAATTACAGATAAAAAAACAGTTACACTGCTGAACAGAAGCAAGCTTAATCAGATATTGCGGAATGGATGAAGACCGGTATCTGTTACCTTTAAACAGGTATTGGAATAGTGAAGAGTAATCACGTAAATTGAAACGAGCATGATTGTAAAATCACACCTGTATGCCGTAGCACATCAGTGCAAAGGCATACAAGAGTATGATTAAAACATATGCGAGTTCCATATGATACCTTTATAAACAATTAATTTTAATCATATGAATAAATAGTTAATTATTTAATCTGTTGCAAGTGCAAAATTCATAACAGTTTAAATCATACCCGGTTAAAAGTCAGTAAAAATGAAATCTGTTATTTAAGATTAGCTTAAAAGAACTATCTTCGCAATTAATAATCTTTATTTTGACAAATGATGCGGAAAGAGAAGATAAATTTGACATTAACTATCAGCTTTTCTTTCCGGTATTTAGTTCATAATAAGACACTTGAAAATAACAGGAAAACCAAATATACTATGTGCATGTAAGGCAAAACATTTTTATATGCCTTGAATCAATTATTTTTGGAACAGGTAAACTTGCATTGACCATTAAAAACAGTTACAAAAAAATGAAACGATACAATCTGATAAACATGGTAACCGGCTGGGTGGTATTTTTAATCTCGGCTGTGGTATATCTTAGCGCAATTGAGCCTACAACAAGCTTCTGGGACTGTGGTGAATTTATTACCACCTCCTATAAGCTGGAGGTTGGTCATCCCCCGGGAGCACCTATTTTCATGATTTTCGGCAGATTTTTTACCATATTCGCCAATAAGGAAAATGCTGCTCTGATGGTCAATGCAATGTCGGCTCTTGCCAGTGCGTTTACTATACTTTTCCTTTTCTGGACCATCACGCACCTGGCTAAAAAACTGCTGAATAACTCTGATGAGAATAATATACGAAATATAGTGTCAGTTATGGCTGCAGGATTAACAGGGTCACTTGCATATACCTTTTCCGACACATTCTGGTTCTCGGCAGTTGAAGGAGAAGTATACGCTTTTTCCTCCATGCTTACTGCCATTGTATTCTGGGCAATTTTAAAGTGGGAGAATATTGCAGATAAACCCCATGCAAACAGATGGTTGATTTTTATCGCTTACATCATTGGTTTATCCATCGGCGTCCATCTTTTAAATCTTCTGGCTATTCCGGCTATTGTATTCGTCTACTACTACAAAAAGTATAAAGTCTCACGAAATGGTCTCACAGGTGCTTTTGTTGTATCCGGACTTATTGTTGCAGCATTAATGTGGGGGGTGATCCCGGGAGTTGTCACTTTTGCATCGTGGTTTGAATTACTCTTTGTGAATACATTCAGGTTACCCTACCATTCGGGAGCTATATTCTATATTGCATTGGTTACGGCAGCAGTGGTATGGGGTATTCACTATACAATAAGAAAAAAGAAAGTGTTTTGGAACACTGTAATTGTGGGTGTAACAGTAATTTTAATCGGGTACTCTTCATATGCAATTATTATTATCCGCTCATCTGCCATGCCTCCCATGGACCAAAACAGTCCTAATAATGTATTCTCCCTGCTGAGTTACCTTAACAGGGAACAGTATGGCAGTACCCCCCTGATATACGGCCATTATTATAACTCTCCCCTGAATTCGGGACAGCGGTATACTGAAGGGAAACCGGTATATTCACAGATAGACGGTAAATATGTAATAACCGATTATAAACCCAAACCTGTTTATGACGAAAAATTTAAAACTCTCTTCCCCAGGATGTGGAGCAGCATGGATCCGACACATGAGCAGGATTATATGGAATGGGGAAGAATAAAGGGCAGGAGGATTCAGCACAGAAATGAGACAGGTCAGACTGAGGTCATTATAAAGCCAACATTTATAGAGAATCTGCGGTTCTTCCTGAGCTACCAGGTTGGCCATATGTATTTCAGATACTTTATGTGGAATTTTGCAGGACGGCAGAATGATATTCAGGGTCACGGAGGTGTTTTGCACGGGAACTGGATAAGTGGTATTAAATTTATTGACGAATTAAGACTGGGAGATCAGGATAACCTGCCAGACAGGTTTGCCAATAATAAGGGGAGGAATAAATATTACCTTTTACCCCTGTTGCTGGGATTATTGGGAATCTTCTTCCAGTACAACAAAGGTGCAGAAGGTAAAAGAAGCCTGTGGATAGTGTTTCTGCTTTTCTTCATGACCGGTCTTGCCATTGTAGTGTATCTTAACCAGTATCCTCATCAGCCTCGTGAAAGGGATTATGCCTATGCAGGATCGTTTTATGCTTTTGCAATATGGATAGGGCTGGGGATGCTTGCTATATATGAAGCTCTTAAAAAATATATACCTGCTGCTATTGCTTCAGGACTTTCCGGTGTTATGGCCCTGATACTTGTCCCCGGCATAATGGCTGCAGAAAACCGGGATGATCATGACCGGTCAGAACGTTATACTGCCAGGGACCTGGGGGCCAATTATCTTAAAACCTGTCAGCCAGGCGGTATTCTATTCACCAACGGTGATAATGATACCTTCCCTCTATGGTACAATCAGGAAGTTGAGGGTGTCCGTACTGATGTGAGGGTATGCAATTTAAGCTATCTGCAAACCGACTGGTATATTGACCAGATGCAGCGTCAGGCTTATGAATCGGAACCGGTACCCTTCTCCATGTCGCCCGAAAAATACAGGCAGGGCGCACGAGACGTTGTATACCTGATGGACAATCCCAGAATTTCGAGAAACTATGTAGGATTGAAGGAGGCTGTAGACTTCATAGCCGATGATAATCCTGCCACAAAATTACAACAGGCAGAGAATGCAGCGTATATACCCAAAAAAATATTAAAATTCGAAATCGACAAAGAGGCCGTGATCAGGAATAATGTCGTAAGGACTGAAGATTATGATAAGATTGTGGATACCATTACAATCGACTTGTCAAACAGAAATTATCTGCCGAAAGATGAGATGATGATTCTTGATATGCTGGTTACAAATAATTGGGAAAGGCCTGTTTACTGGGCAATAACGGTTGGCAGGAATAAATATATGAATCTGCAGGACTATTTCCAGGTTGAAGGTTTTGCATACAGATTTGTTCCGGTTAAAGGTGAAAGTGATCCCGGCCGACTGGCATATGGCACTGTAGCAACAGATCTTATGTATACTAATCTCATGGAAAAATTTGAATATGGAAATATGAATGATCCTGACATTTATATTGATGAGAACAACATGAGGATGATGACCAACATACGTAACAGTTTTGCCAGACTTGCCGGTGCACTGATTGAAGAGGGCAAAAAGGATTCAGCAATTGTCGCAATCGACCGCTGTTTTGAGCTTATACCTAATGAAATAATTCAATATGAATTCTTTTCACTGGAATTAGCTGACAACTATTACAGAGCAGGTGCAATGGAGAAAGGGAAGGCAATTCTTGAAGAGGCAACAGATATATTCAATGACGAACTGAACTATTTCCTTTCCCTGGAAAGAAAATTAATACAGTCTGCGGCTGTAAATGAAGAGATACAAAGAAATCTCTTCTATCTTCAAAGGATGGAGAGAACAGCCCGGACAAACGGAGATACTGAGCTGTCTCAAAAAATAGGCGATGCTCTGAAATTGCATGCTGCCAGATACTCGGGCGGTTCCTGAATTCCTGCTGTAAATGACAGGGACAGGTAACTTCAGGGTGCTTTTGCCCGGGACTTTGGTTGATTTGTTAATTGTATAATTAAAATTTTATCGATGAATATTTTAGTAATTGGATCAGGAGGAAGAGAGCATGCGATCGGTTGGAAAATAAGTCAAAGCAATAAAACCGAAAAACTGTTTTTTGCTCCCGGCAATCCGGGAACAGGTAAGCTGGGTACTAATCTGGATATTGAAGCCGACGATTTTAACGGACTAAAAAGTGCGATAAAAAACTATAGCATTGATATGGTGGTTGTGGGTCCCGAAGTCCCTCTTGTTAAAGGGATTCGTAATTTTCTTGCTGAAGATCCGGAATTAAAATCTCTTAAAATAACAGGTCCCGGAAAAGAGGGTGCAATGTTGGAGGGGAGTAAAGACTTTGCAAAAAAGTTTATGATAAAGCATAATATTCCCACTGCAAAACATTTTACCGTTAACAAAAATAATAAAGACGAAGGGCTTAAGTTTTTAAACTCTCTTGAAAGTCCTTATGTACTTAAAGCAGACGGACTTGCTGCAGGGAAAGGCGTTCTGATCGTTGAAGATCCGGTTGAAGCGGAAATGATCCTGGATGAGATATTGGATGGTAAATTCGGAGAAGCAGGAAATAAAGTTGTTATTGAAGAGTACTTAAGTGGCGTGGAGGTCTCGGTTTTTGTGATAACAGATGGAAAAGATTATAAAATTCTTCCTGAAGCAAAGGATTATAAACGTATTGGTGAAGGTGATACAGGTTTGAATACCGGAGGTATGGGAGCTATTTCACCGGTACCCTTTGCTGATAAAAACTTCATGAAAAAAGTTGAATCCAGAATTATCAGGCCAACTATCAACGGATTAATTCTTGAAGATATAGAATATAAAGGATTTATATTCTTCGGCCTTATAAATGTCAACAATGATCCCTATGTGATTGAATACAATGTGCGGCTCGGGGATCCTGAAGCTGAAGCTATTTTACCAAGAATAAAATCAGATTTTGTTGAATTACTGGAAGGAGCAACAGATGGTGATCTTAAAAATAAAAATATTGAAATTGATGGTTCCTTTGCTGTCACAGTAATGCTGGTTTCCGGTGGATACCCGGGAAAATATGAGAAAGGGAAACCTGTTACAGGACTTTACAAAGTGAAAAACAGTAACCTGTTTCATGCAGGAACGAAAATGAAAGATGATAAACTTGTAACTAACGGAGGAAGAGTTCTGGCCATAAGTTCATTGGGAAAAGATTTTTCAGAAGCGCTGAAAATCAGCTACCAAAATGCAGAAATTATTGATTTCGAAAATAAATATTATAGAAAAGACTTAGGCTTCGACCTTTAAAATGGTTCTTAAATTTATAAAAACAATCCGCAATGTTAACTACTTTTTGTTACCATTTCTCGGAGGTCTGTTCTGGTTGAAAAGCCTCCTTGATCCTTTTGTCTATCCATATTACCGGGGTGAATCAGAAAATCTGCTTTATCTTCCTCTTGAGAAACTGACAGAAGGTTCAGTATTTTTACAATCCTTATTTAGTCTTGTAATTGTTATAATACTGGCATTATTCATTCATTATATTAACAATAAGTACATTTTTATTCATTACAGGTCTATTTTGCCTTCAATCCTTTTTATTTTCATTATCAGTGGATTCAGAGGCATGCATACAATGCATCCGGTCTATTTAGGGGCCTTTTTCATGCTGATCTCTGTTTTCCGCCTTTTCAGTGCTTTCGATAAGGCTAAATCATATCCGGAATCGTTCGATTCAGGTTTTTTTCTTGGTATTGCATCCCTGTTCTACTTCAAGCTGTTAATTCTGTTTCCTGCTATGTTATATGGAATCGGAACTTTAACGCGGGAAAAGAACTGGAGGGAGTATGTTCTGATAACAACCGGCCTTGTTCTGCCCTTTTTTTTGACTTTCAGTTATACCTTTATTACGGATCAGTGGCTCGAAACACTTAAAATATTCGAATATAACTTACTAACAAACAACAACCATATTAAATCCGATATAAAGTTGCAATTTTACCTCGGTTACCTTATTTTGCTTACCCTGACAGGGAGCTATGTGATATTAAAACAATACGATACCCTAAAGGTGAGTACAAGAAAATATTTCACAATCTTTTTTCTGATGTTTGTCTCTTCGCTGGCAGGTTTACTAATTATACCTGCTGCCTCTCAGGAGATGCTGGTTATAACAGCTATCCCCTTTACATATCTGATTTCGAACTATTTTATCTCGATAAAAAGCCGTTTCTGGGGAGAAACACTGTTTTTAACATTTATTGCTATAATAGTATTTTTACAAATAACCTCTTAGATAATTCATGCACAAGGACAGACAAACATTAGCTGTTTACGGAATTCAGGACCGCGAAGATTATGAATATCCTTTCTATGTGCATGATCACAATCTTACCTTAACGGAGAACGGTGAAATATCAGCGTTTCTGCAGCTGGAGAGAAAAACCCGGCGAAAAAGAGATAACACCCTGCACATTCATTTAAAGGATATTCTCAGGGAGAAAAAAATGATCCCCGGTGATTATGATCTGGTTTTTATTGACAATAGTGTTGGCCGTACTTTTATAACCAGAAATGGTGATGCGCGTTTTGAGGCTCCCCTCAACCAGGATCTTAAAACAACAACAGAGAAAGGAAAATGCTGGTGGTTCGGAGAGGAGAGAGAGGCCTGTATAATTAACCATGAGCTGGCTCATATTTGCACCTGCCTGCCTTTCTTTGGAATTTTTAAGGAAAACAGTCTGCTTGTTCACTTCGACGGAGGTGCCAGTTTGAGTAATTTTTCAGCCGCATTATACAAAAACGGACAAATAAAGTGGCTTGAATATCACTGGGATCTTAAACCATACAGCGCAATATTCAATGCCAATGCATTAGTATTTTCCATTATCAGATCAAAATTAAGCGATCAGAACAGTATACCGGGTAAATTTATGGGCTATGCAGGACTGGGAGAATACAACGGAGAAATTGAGAAATGGCTGATCGAAAATAATTATTTTGAGGATATATGGAGAACGCCTTCTGTCTTTTTCAGGAAGGCAAAAGATCGTTTCGGGATCGACTTAAAATCCTTTAATCAAAAAAATCCGTTCATAAAGGATGTGGCATCTACATTGCAAAATATCTTTATTAAAAAGATCATCAGTAAACTTGGAGAACTTGCAGAGAAGACCAGGGCAGACTACCTGTATTATACGGGAGGATCTGCATTAAATATAGTAGCAAACACACAAATTGTTAAGAATTCTGTTTTTAAGGATGTCTTTATTCCGCCTTGTACTGAAGATTCAGGTCTTTCTGTCGGAGCATCTGCATTTGCTGAATGGATGAAACAAGGAGTTGTCAAAAGAGTGAATCCTTATCTTAATAATTGGGGAATTGAATCGTACAAAGTCAATTACTCACCTGACGATATCAGCGTGACAGCAGAAAAAATAGTGCAGGGTAAGATTATCGGAATCTGCAACGGATTTGGTGAAGCAGGACCCCGGGCCCTCGGAAACCGTAGCATAATAGCTATGGCAAATTCAAAAAAGAGTGCCAGGGATATAAGCATCAATAAAAAGGGAAGGGAGTGGTACAGACCTCTCGCCCCGGTAGCTCTGGAAAAAAATACCAGGTACTTCACAGGTGAAAAATCTATTCACCACCTTTCAAAATATATGTTGCTGGATTTTAAGGTTCTCCCTGATAAAAGGGATGAAATACCGGGAGTAGTGCATGCCGATGGTACAGCAAGATTTCAGACAATATTTGAAAAGAGACAAAATCCTTTTCTTTATGACCTGCTCATATTCCTGGATATGAATTATGGTATCAAGGCCTTGATCAACACATCATTTAATGGTAAGGATGAACCGATGGTTCATACAGAATATGATGCAATTGCCACTGCCGAAAAGTTAAAACTGGACTATATGCTGATCAATGGTAAACTGAAAGTGATTTAGTAATAAATCTCCGCTTTTTTTGATTAGATAAAAACAGGCTACAATAACTTCAAAGCCCTCTGCCGCATGCGATCATAGATATCTCAAAATTAACCTTAAGTTAATTTGTGTTAAACAGAAATTATTTTTCATGGATTATTCATATATTTGACCCGTAAATTCGTTTGTTCGGTTTTTCATTAATGATTAAGTACACTTAATATTTTAAGGTTACAACAATTATGGAAGATAAAAAGATAAGAAGAAATCTTTATCGCGTGCTAAGAAAAACTGGTGTACAGAAAAAGGATATAAGGCCATGTGCAGATTACAGACTGGATTTGCATTTTGATTCAGTTGACTGGAAAATATTCACTTACTACCTTGAAGGGATTTTCGATATTTCGGTACGGGATGAGGAAATTTTAAATCTGGGAAGTGTTAATGATACTTTTAAACTTATTCAAAAATCAGCTTAGTTTTTTTGAGTGATTAATAAATTGTTAGTATGAGAGGATCGGGTGATCCTCTTTTTTTATCTCTTCATAATCCCGTAACACATTATCTTAAGGATTATATCAACGCTGCGCTCAAGATTGACAGTACCGTAATGACCTGCCGAAAGGGGCATTTCCAGTCCTTTTATGGCTGTTGTTATGCCAATGGCGGCCAGATTAAAATCGTATATTTCAAATTCATTCTTGCGAACTCCTTCAATAAGGATACGTTTGATCATCCTTATCTCATCCTGTTCATAACGTCGCTTGACTTCTTCAATAAAACCAACTGCTGTAATATCATTTTCTATAGCATGATAAAAATTGGCCAGACTTCGAAATGTGGTAAGCTTGGTCAGGATGTAATCTCTTAGTTTATCCACAGGATCGGTATTTCTGTTAATCACGATCTCCAGCTCCTTTGCAAGTATTTCAACCTCCTTCATAATTACAGCCTGAAAGAGGTCTTCTTTACTCGAAAAGTAGTAATAGAGAGAACTTTTCCCCTTCCTGACTGCATTTGCTATATCATCCAGAGTGGTCTTTTTATACCCATACTTGCTAAATATTTCTCTTGCAATCTTAAGAATATACTCCCGGTTAATATCCCTTTTAGTACCGTTTTCACTGTTATTCTGCATAATCTAAGTGGTTAAAATGCTATAAAAGAAGAAGCAAATATAGTTATTTATTTAACCTGTCAATTAATTTTGAATATTTTACTTAACAGGACGAAATTAATTTTGATGCTCTGTAAGTGTTAATATACGATGATTAAAATATCAATTTTTATTCGAAAATTTCTGATCACCATCACCGGCCAGCCTGAAATCGAGCTGCTTTCTCTCAAGATTTGTTCTCCATATCTCTACCTGTAAATCATCACCAAGCTGATATATCCTGTTTTTATGACGTCCTACAAGTGCATATCTTTTTTCATCAAAAATATAAAAATCATCATCCAGTTCACGGATGGGAATCATCCCCTCGATCTTATTCTCCAGCTCCACATAGATACCCCAGTCTGTAATTCCCGAAATGACTCCCGGATAAACCTCGCCGATATGATCTTGCATAAACTCAACCTGTTTATATTTAACAGATGCTCTTTCAGCCTCAGCAGCACGTGTTTCCATTTCAGATGAGTGCCTGCACAGATCTTCATATTTTTTTTCATTAACCGATCTTCCTCCGTTAAGGTACTTCTCAAGAAGCCGGTGTACCATAATATCAGGGTATCTTCTTATCGGGGAAGTAAAATGGGTATAATAATCGAAAGACAAACCATAATGTCCTATATTCCGGGTGGAGTATACAGCCTTTGCCATAGTCCTTATTGCCAGCGATTCGACTACATTCTGCTCTTTTTTACCCTTAACATTTTGTATTAAATGATTCATCGAATTGGATATCTCCTTTGGTGTTGTCATTTGAATGCCGTAACCAAACCGGTGTATGAATGAATTAAATGATTCAAGTTTGTCGGGATCAGGTTTGTCATGTATCCGGTATACAAAAGTCTTAGGTTTACTGTTTTTTGAGTTGTTGCCAATAAAACCGGCAACTCTTTTGTTTGCCAGAAGCATAAATTCTTCAACAAGATTATTTGCCTCTTTTGGTTCTTTAAAATATACTGAAAGAGGTTCACCTTTATCACCCAGATTAAATTTTATTTCAGTACGTTCGAAAGCTATTGATCCCTGTTTAAATCGTTCACTCCTCAACTTTATAGCCAGCTCATTAAGCTTAAGCATTTCACCGGAATAATCACCTTCCCCCGTCTCAATAATATTCTGGGCCTCTTCATAAGTAAAACGCCTGTTTGAATTTATCACAGTTTTGCCGAACCACTCCGAGATAACAGCGGCAGAACTGTCCAGTTCAAAAACCGCAGAAAAACATAATTTATCTTCGCTTGGATTCAGTGAACAGGTACCATTGGAAAGCCTTTCGGGTAACATTGGTACCACCCGGTCGACCAGATAAACCGAGGTACCTCTTTTTTGTGCCTCTTCATCCAATATACTTTCCGGTTTTACATAATGTGTAACATCTGCAATATGTATTCCTACCTCCTGATTTCCGTTTTGCAGTATTCTGTACGACAAAGCATCATCAAAATCCTTTGCATCCTCAGGATCAATAGTAAAAGTAATAATCTTGGTAAAATCCCTGCGATTCCTGTACTCTTCACCGGAGATTTCAGATTCAATCTTTCCGGCAGCAGCTTCAATACGTTCAGGGAATTTATGAGGTAACTCAAATTCGGCCAGAATAGCGTTCATCTCTGCCTCATTGTCGCCTGTATCGCCCAGAATTTCAATAATTTTTCCAACAGGACTGCGTGCTTTCAGAGGCCATTCTATTATCTCGGCAATTGCTTTTTGTCCATTTTTTGCCCCGCCAAGATTCTCTTTGGGAATAAAAATATCAAATCCTGTTTTCCCTGAAGGATCGAGAAATGCAAAGTTACGGTAGACCTCCACAGTACCGACAAACCTGGTTTTTGCTCTTTCCAGGATTTCAGTTACTTCACCTTCCAGATCATGTTTTTTCCTTCTTGCATATAAAAGAACTTTTACCTTATCTCCGTCCATTGCATGGTTAAGATTTTTTAAGGAGACTAAGACAGGACGATCTGATTCTTCACTGTTTATATATGCAAATCCCTGAGGCTGAAGTTCTACGATGCCGCAAACGTAACCAGTCTTTGCTTTTAGTCTGAATTTACCTCTTGAAATAACCTCCAGATAATCATCCTCTTTCAACTCCTGGAGGGCGATATTAACCAGGTTACGGCTTTGACTGTCTTTCATACCCAACCATGACGATACCTGCTTGTAATTTAGTGTCTTGCCCGGTTCCTCATAAAAAACGGAAAGGATTATATTCTTTAATTTCTTCTTGTTAAATGTAAAAGATTTTTGCAGTTTTTTCTTATTTTTTTTGGCCATGGTACTTTAAATATTCAGGAAAGATAAATGATTTATTTGAACAATTTAAATTATAATTAATCATTTTAATAAACAGTGGTTTTATTAACACCACACAATAGCTGTTATTTACAGGAATTTGTATGTTTGTATTGCATATGATTTTATGGCATACCCTTTTATTAAAATTTTTTGGATGAGAAAAACACTGTCTGTATACATAAATAGAATTAAACTCCCTGAATTAATTCCTTTCATAATTATTCCGGTGTTTATATGGATAGTTATTATTTCATCCTGCGCCAATCAGGGTATGCCCACCGGAGGACCCCGTGACTCAATTCCCCCGGTAATTACATCTACATTTCCCAAATATAAAGCACTTAACTATAAAGGAAATGAAATAAGAATTACTTTTAATGAGTTTATTATTCCGGATGAGGTTCCCGAAAAACTGGTAGTTTCTCCTCCACTGGAAAAACGGCCGACTATTCTCACTAAGTCAAAAACCTTAATTATCCGCTTTAATGAAGAACTTAAGGACAGTGCAACATATTCGCTTGATTTTAAAAATTCGGTAGCAGACAATAATGAGAAAAATCCTTATAAAAACCTCCGGTTCTCTTTTAGCACCGGGAACAGTTATGATTCTCTCAGAATAGCGGGAATGATTCTGAACGCATTTGACCTTGAACCCGTTGAGAATACTCTTGTAATGCTTCATAAAAATCTGAATGACTCTGCCATTTTTACTACAAGACCCGACTATATAGCCAGAACTGATGAGAGAGGAATGTTTCTTATTGATAATATAGCTGAGGGTAAATACTCTGTCTTTTCAATAAATGATACCAATAATGATCTGAAATACAACGAAGGAGCTGAACAAATTGCTTTTCATGATACAGTCGTTGTACCGTCGTCAGAATATCATGCCGAACCAGATACACTGGTTGAAGGTCTCGACTCATTGCTGATATCAGGACATGTTCATTTTAGTCCCGGACCTTTATTTCTGCATCAGTTTACAGAAGACATTTATAATCAATATCTTAGCAATTTCAGAAGAGATTCAAGATATAAATGTACATTTGCTTTTAACGAAGGTGTTGAAGATTCATTCAATATTCGTCTGCTTAACATTGATGCCCGGGAGTGGTATATAACAGAACCGAACAGTGAATATGATTCTCTTACTGTCTGGCTGGCCGATACTACAATTGCGAACTATGACAGCTTATTGGTGGAATTATCCTATATGCAGACCGACTCAACAGATATGCAGTTTCTTGAAAGAGACACGCTGGAGTTAATCTTTACTGATAAAAAAGATGAGGCAAAATCAGGCAGGAGAGCCAGAAGGGAGGAGGAGGATGAGCCGGAAACAGTTGAACAGTTTGACTGGTCCACCAATATAAAATCTTCAGCTTTTGATCTGAATGAAGATATAATACTGACCACCCCGCAACCTGTTAAAAAGTTTGATACTGATAAAATTTCACTTTATTTTACTGATGATTCGACTAAAACACCTGTAAAATTTGAATTTGCGGAAGATACACTTCAGTATCGAACCTACCGCATCAGGTTTTCACCCGGGGAGGAGATGAGTTACACTTTTGAAATTGATTCGGCTGCCTGTGAAAATATTTACGGAGTAACCAGCAGAAAGCTGTTGGAAACCTTTAAAACAAGAACCAGGGATTATTATGGAAATATTAAAGTGAATTTATCAAATGTTAAAGATTCCCTGATAGTTCAGTTAACTAAAAGCACCGATGAAAAAGAGATTGTCAGGGAGAAAACAGTAAATGAAGATATGTCTGTTACATTCGACTATCTCCCTCCGGATAAATACATATTGAAAATCATATTCGACAGTAATGGAAACGGTAAATGGGATCCCGGAAGTTACCGGAATAAATACCAGCCCGAAAGGGTTGCTTATAACAACGAAGTCATCAAAGTAAGATCCAATTGGGAAAATACAATTAACTGGGAAATAAAGCCTGATCAGGAATTTATTAAGAATATAATTGACAAGGAGCTGGAGGAGCAGAAGAGAAAAGAGGCCGAAGAGAAGGCAATAAAGGAGTCGGAGGAGAGAGAAAATCAGATACAGCAGGAGAATATGTTCAGACCCGGGGGATTTGGACCGGGATCAATGTAAGACCCTAAAAACAAATAAATTGACCGGTTTTAATATTATCTTGCTCTCTTAATTTGATTTCGGTAAAAAATGTGGTAATTTTAATAGTTATTACTGTAAAAAAGGAGGTGCTATGAAAAATGTAAAAAATCCGCTTATTTTTATCGTCCAGGACAGTGTGGTATATAAGGAGATGATCGTAGGATTCCTTAAATCAAAAAATTATACCAACCTAAAAACTTTCAAAACCGGGGAAGAGTGCCTTAAGTCCATAAATCTGAAACCTGATATCATTGTTTTGGATTATTCGTTTGGTGGCATAACAGGACTTGAGCTTATGAAAAAGGTTCAGGATGAACATCCGGAAATTGAGTTTATCTTCCTGAGTGGTCAAAATGATGTGGAAGTCGCTGTAACAATCATGAAAATCGGTGCCGCCGACTACATAGTCAAAAATGATAAAGCGCTGCATAATCTTCTTAATTCTATTGAGCAGCTTAAATCAACAAAGAAACGGGAAAATGTAAAAAAAGGATTTCAAATGGGGGTCATTGGTTTTTTCATCATTACATTCCTGTTGATCATGATCATCATTCTTCTTACTATTTTCCTGGAAGATTTCAGCTTATAAATAAATATTATTTCAGGTATGAGGCGTTTCATCGTGATGACTGCCATATGCCTGAATCAGCAATTCCAGGATTTTTTTCCCTGCTGCAGTTACTTTGGTGCCGGGACCAAAAACAGCTACCGTACCTGCATCATAAAGAAATTTGTAATCCTGCGGAGGAATAACACCACCGGCAATTACCATAATATCATCGCGTCCCAATTTTTTCAGCTCTTCAATTACAGCCGGAACAAGTATTTTGTGGCCTGCTGCAAGAGAAGATACGCCAACTACATGGACATCATTTTCAACTGCCTGTCTGGCAGCCTCTTCCGGGGTCTGAAAAAGTGGACCTACATCAACGTCAAAACCTATGTCGGCATAAGCGGTAGCTACCACCCTTGCTCCCCGATCGTGACCATCCTGTCCCATTTTTACAATCATAATACGGGGCTGCCTGCCTTCTAATTCAGCAAACTGCCTGGCAAGTTCCTGAGCTTCCCTGAACTCAGATTCATTTTTTGCTTCTGATTTATACACTCCTTCAATAGTTCTGATTTCAGCTTTATATCTTCCAACAACCTTTTCACAGGCATAAGAGATCTCACCCAATGAGGCACGCTTTTTAGCTGCCTCCACAGCTAAAGCAAGCAGATTTCCATTACCTGTTTTAACAGCCCCGGTGAGAGCATTCAGGGCCGACTGAACCTCTGATTCATCTCTCTCTGCACGAAGCTTTTTCAACCTTTCAATCTGAGCAAGCCGTACCGAGGTATTATCAATATCCAAAATATCAATCGGATCCTCTTTGTCGGGCTGATACATATTTATACCCACTATTATCTGCTCTCCGCTGTCAATTTTACCCTGCGTACGTGCTGCTGCCTTTTCAATACGCATTTTAGGCACTCCGGTTTCAATTGCTTTCGACATTCCACCCAGATTTTCAATCTCCTCTATTAACGACCATGCCTTTTGTGCCAGATTATGTGTAAGTGATTCAACAAACCAGGAACCGGCCCAGGGATCTACCGACCGGCATATTCCGGTCTCCATCTGCAGGTATAACTGCGTATTACGGGCTATCCGTGCCGAAAAATCTGTTGGCAGGGCTATTGCCTCATCAAGTGCATTAGTGTGCAGACTCTGAGTGTGTCCTAATGCGGCAGCCATTGCCTCAATTGTAGTCCGACCGACATTATTATAAGGATCCTGGGCTGTCAATGACCATCCCGAAGTTTGTGAGTGGGTACGCAAAGCCATCGATTTTGGATTCTTTGGATTAAACTGCCTGACTATTTTTGCCCACAGCATCCTGGCAGCTCTCATCTTCGCTATCTCCATAAAATGATTCATACCAACGCCCCAGAAAAATGATATGCGGGGGGCAAACTCATCTATATCCAGTCCTGCTTTTATGCCGGTACGCAGATAATCAAGCCCGTCGGCCAGAGTATAAGCCATCTCAATATCGGCAGTGGCCCCGGCTTCCTGCATGTGATAACCTGATATGGAGATAGAATTGAATTTAGGCATATACTTTGAAGTATACCTGAAGATATCTGCAATTATTCTCATCGAAAACTCAGGCGGATATATATAGGTATTTCTTACCATAAACTCCTTCAAAATGTCGTTTTGTATTGTGCCGGCCAACTGATCGGGAGATACACCCTGCTCAATTCCCGTAACGATATAAAATGCCATAACAGGAAGAACAGCACCGTTCATGGTCATTGATACCGACATTTTATCAAGTGGTATTTGATCAAACAGTATCTTCATATCAAGGACAGAATCAACGGCAACTCCTGCTTTCCCTACATCTGCCAACACCCTCGGATGATCAGAATCATATCCCCTGTGAGTGGCAAGGTCAAAAGCTACTGATAATCCCTTTTGCCCGGCAGCAAGATTACGCCTGTAAAAGGCATTTGACTCTTCAGCGGTGGAAAAACCAGCATATTGCCTGATTGTCCATGGCCGTAACGGATACATGGCAGAATAAGGTCCCCTGAGGAATGGAGGAATTCCTGCAGCAAAGTCAGTATGTTCCATATCTTCCAGATCCTTCTCCGTATAAACAGGCCTGACAGATATGCCTTCGGGGGTTATCCAATGATTATCGACAGTGCCTGTTACACTGTCATCAACAATATTTTTAGTATCTGAATGTGATATTATATTGATATTTTTGAAGTTTGGTACCATAACTCTTTTTTATGTGTTTACATTCACAACTGCTAAAATGTCTTTAAATTGAATATTACTCTTTGAAAAGCATGTGCTGGTATCTTTTCAACTCTTCCTGAATATTACTTTTCAGATGTATGTAGTTCACAATACCCTTCTCTTCCAAGAGTGGACGGCATTCGGGATTCCCCGCCACAACAAGAATTTCATTTTTCAGCATACCTGCAACCTCAGGAACCAGTTCCGGATACTCTTCGTCTGAACTGCAGACAACCACAATATCAGCATTGGCTTCAGCGGCGGCAGCAACGCCTTGTTCTGCTGAGGAAAACCCGTTGTTGTCAATGATCTCAAATCCTGCAACTGCAAAAAAGTTGCAGCTGAACTGGGCTCGTGCCCTGCGAAGTGCAGTATTACCAAGAGGTAGCATAAAAACAACCGGCCTTCTGTTTTTCAATGAATGGATATCCGTTCTGTAGCGAAGAGCCTCAAGCGGCTGTGCAGTGCGGAAGAGCTTCAGGGTTTCTGTATCGGCACCCTCTTCAGAGAGATCAACCGGACTAAAAAGGGAATCATCAAAAACCTTAACTTTTCTCTCGGTGAGGTTTGGATACTGATTTGTACCGAGAATATTTTCACGGCGAAGAGCAATATTCTGATTTCTCCGGGATACAACCGATTTGATCTTATCCTGTATAAATCCCTGTCTGAATGCCTCAGTAAAACCTCCTCTATCCATCACTTCCAGGAAAAGTTTCCATGAATTATCTGTCAGTGCGGCAGTAAGATTCTCAATATAGTAAGATCCTCCGGCAGAATCTGCAACTTTATCAAAATGCGACTCCTCCTTTAAAAGGATCTGCTGATTTCTGGCAATTCTTTCAGAAAAACCGGAGGGGTTTTCAAAAACTGCATCAAAGGGTCTGACTGTCACCGAATCGGCAGAACCCAATACAGCCGACATGGCCTCCGTCTGAGTCCTGATCATATTAACCCACGGTTCATAAAAAGTTTTATTAACAGAATTGGTTTCACTATGTATAACCATTTTAGAAGAATCCTCACATATACAGTTAAACTCCCTGACAATCGCGGCCCAGAGCAAACGACCGGCCCGGAGTTTGGCAATCTCCATAAAATAATTGCTCCCGATACCGAAATTAAATTTGATATTAGCGGCCGCTTCATCAACTCCCAGACCGGCATCGGTCAGTTTTATAAGATATTCGGCACCCTGTGCCAGCGAAAAAGCCAGCTCATGGACTAACGATCCTCCGCTGTTGGCAAAAAATCTGCCGTTTACAGATATGATTCTGAATAATGGCAATCCTGCAGTCCTTTCAATTGCCGATTTCAATCCGCCGGATATATCCCCGTCAATCTTTCCGCGCAGGACATAATATCCAAGAGGATCTATCCCTGCAGATCCGGCTATTTTAGATTTATCGGCCTCTGTGTTATTTAAATAATCAAGAAATGGATTAGTAAAATTGTATTTAAGACCAATGCTCTCAAAATTTATCTCAATCTCTTCAAGAGGTATATCCTTTAGAAGTAGCTTAAGATTGCCGTCGGTTAAATCATCTCTTTTTTCAAAGATAAATCCGAGAGAGTTCACACCTTTATCCAAAATATCAAGTGCCTTTTTATTAGCGGTCTCCAAATCGGATACCACTATATCCTGACGGATAAGCCAGTTGTTACCCATGCTTTTTGTACCTCTCACATAAGGGTACTGACCCGGCATACTGTCAAGGTACCCTATACCGGCTAAATTTTCCCTTCTGTAATAAGGATTTACCTTAAATCCTTCATAAGTATCCCAGACAAGAGTTCTCTCATAATCTTTACCTTTCAGATCAGCATATATCTTCTCTTCCCACTCTTTTGTTGAAACTGCCGGGAAACAGGCAAATAGTTTTTCTTCTCTGCTTGCCATATTAATATAGTTTTGATGATTCCATTACAAATTTAATTGATTTAAAAGATTGGTCATCAATATACAGAGGTTTTACCTTAAATATTAATATTAACATTGAAGGACCTCCGATATTCTACTTTTGCAAATTCTCTAATAGTATATCATTGCATTGATTAGAATACTAATCACCGTAAAAATTTGATAATCAAGCTATAATATTGAAATTCAAATTAAATTCACTTAACATACTTTCCGCTACTGGATTACCATTTAATCCAAAGTGCCCTGAAAATATCCAAATAAAATTTTTAACAGCAGGGCAGGATTAAAAAATTAATGTTTGAAATTATTTTCATAAATTGCAAGCTTATTTCTAATATAAAAGAAATGAATAAACTGCATTGGACAAAAAATATTTTCGGTTCAAGGCTGGAGATTAAGAGGGGAACAGAACTTATTGGAAGCATCCAGTGGGAAAATATGGTCAGTTCAAGAGCACAGGCGATGTTTAATGGTCGATTGTTTGACCTGAACCGTGAATTTTTCCTTTCAAAGCTGGAGATCTATGATGCAAACGATCAGTCACTGCTGGGCACGGTGATGATAAATCTTTTTAATCCCCGTAGTGATGTGGTCATAAACGGAAAAAGATTTGAGCTTGAGATACATAATTTCTGGCAATCCCGCTGGTCATGGAAATTTAACGGAGCAGAAATAATTACCTACACCTCCAATGAATTTATTACTAAGGACAAAGGAGTTATAGAACTCTATACAACCTGCACTGATGAAGTTGATGTACTGATCCTTCTGGGTTTGTTCGTCAGGAATCAGTTCATACTGATTATTCTGATTCTGTTATTTATAATATTATTGATTGTATTATAGATACTGAAAATTATCTTATTTCGGATCCGTTTTCCATTTTTTTGTCGGGAGAGACAATTGACAGGGTTCCGTCCGGATCTTCAGCGCACAGGATCATTCCTCTTGACTCAACACCTCTGAGCTTTTTAGACTCCAGGTTTACCACTATTGAAACTTGTCTGCCAATAAGGTCTTCAGGTTCATAATATTCCGCAATTCCTGAAATGACTGTCCGTGTATCAATTCCTGTATCAATTTTCAATTGCAGCAATTTCTTTGCTTTCGGCATCTTTTCAGCTTCGAGGATTGTACCAACTCTAATATCCATCAAACCAAATTCTTCAAAGTCAATGTTCTTTTTCACCTTTTTAGCGGTGGATTCTTTACTCAGATTTGCTTCCCTGGTCCTGAGTAATTTTTGTAACTGAGCTTCTATAACGTCATCTTCAATTTTTTCAAATAATAATTCGGGTTTATTTATCTTATGCCCGGGAGAAAGCAACTCATCACTTCCCGATCTCTCCCAGCTCTGCTTTTCAAAATTCAGAAAATCTCTTAATTTCTCCATGCTGAAAGGGAGGAAAGGCTCAAGAATAACAGTAAGATTAGCCGTAATTTGCAGACATATATTAATGATTGTTTTAACCCTTTCCGGATCAGTCTTTATAATTTTCCAGGGTTCTTCATCTGCAAGGTATTTATTTCCCAGCCGGGCCAGGTCCATTGCATTCTTTTGTGCTTCACGGAAACGGAAGAGATCCAGGCTCTTCTCGATCTCATTTTTAATATCATTAATCCCCTTAAGTATTTCTGTATCATAACCTTTCAGTTCCCCTTTTAACGGCACAATACCGTGAAAATATTTATTCGCAAGCACCAGGGTACGGTTGACAAAATTACCCAGTACTGCAACCAGTTCGTTATTATTCCTGCTTTGAAAATCTTTCCATGTAAAATCATTGTCTTTGGTTTCAGGAGCATTAGCGGTCAGAACATATTTCAATACATCCTCCTTTCCGGGAAAATCCTCAAGATATTCATGCAGCCAGACTGCCCAGTTTCTTGAAGTTGAGATTTTGTCGTTCTCAAGATTCAGAAACTCATTAGCCGGGACATTATCGGGTAGATTAAAAGTACCCTCTGCTTTAAGCATACTCGGGAAAATTATACAATGAAAAACAATATTGTCTTTCCCAATAAAATGCAGCAGCCTGGTCTCAGGATCCTTCCAGTATTTCTCCCATTCCGCAGTTAGCTCCCTGGTAGCAGAGATGTATCCAATGGGAGCATCAAACCATACATATAACACTTTCCCGGGGGTATCTTCCAGAGGAACAGGTACACCCCAGTTAAGATCCCGTGTAACTGCCCGGGGCTGCAGACCGCTGTCCAGCCACGATTTACACTGCCCGTATACATTAGGTTTCCACTCCTTATGATCTTCAAGGATCCACTGTTTCAACCACGGTTCATACTGATCAAGAGGTAAATACCAGTGCTTTGTCTCCTTAAGAACTGGTTTGTTACCGCTAATAACGGATGTAGGATTTATAAGGTCTGTCGGACTGAGTGAAGTTCCGCAGCTTTCACACTGATCACCATATGCTCTCTCATAACCGCATCTGGGACATTTGCCGACAATATAGCGGTCGGCGAGAAACTGACTGTTCTCTTCGTCATAATACTGCTCAGAAGTTTTTTCTATAAACTTACCTTCGTCATAAAGCTTTTTAAAAAATTCAGATGCAGTTTCATGATGTATCTCAGAAGTTGTCCGTGAATATATATCGAATGAAATCCCGAATTGCTGAAATGACTCTTTAATTATATTATGAAATCTATCAACCACATCCTGAGGTGATACTCCCTCATTATTAGCTTTTAATGTAATCGGGACACCATGTTCGTCCGAACCTCCGATAAGTAAAACATCTTCATTTTTCAACCTCAGATACCTGGCATAAATATCAGCAGGTACGTAGACTCCTGCCAGATGACCGATATGAAGAGGACCATTTGCATAAGGAAGAGCAGTGGTTATCAGCGTGCGTTTAAATTCACTCATATTGTTAAAATTGTTGTTATTTGATTTTTTCAAGGATAAAGCTCACAAATATAGCGTAAAAGAGCCATATGAAAAAAAATCGGTAAAATTACGCCAAACATTTTTCGTTAAACGACGTACATTTGTATATCTTACAAATTTAATTCCGGATATGATTATACCTGATTATTTAAAGCCGGGTGATAAAATACGGATTGTTTCACCGGCAGGCAAAGTGAAGGAACGGTATGTGCTACCTGCAGCAAAATGGTTTGAGAGTCAGGGCTATAAAATAGAACTTGGCAAAAATGTATTCGCTGTTCATTACCAATATGCCGGTACTGATCAACAAAGACTGAATGACATGCAGGAGGCATTGGATGATAAAGAGACAAAGGCAATTCTTTGTTCACGGGGAGGTTATGGTACTGTCAGGATAATAAGTAGGCTCGATTTCTCTAATTTTCTCACAAATCCCAAATGGCTGATAGGATTTAGTGACATTACAATCCTCCACTCCTGCCTGAACAATAAAAGAGTAGCTACAATTCACGGTGCAATGCCGCGTTTCTTCTTCAATAAAAAAGGGAATCCCAACGAAAATCTTCATACACTGATACAACTGCTTACAGGAGAAAAAATTTCGTACCGCATTCCTCCCTCCGGATTCAACCGTCCAGGAAAAGTCAAAGGTGAACTGGCAGGTGGCAATCTTTCTGTAATCTCCAGCATTTACGGGACTTTTTGTGAATTAAATACTATAAACAAAATACTGTTCCTTGAAGATATAGATGAATTTTTGTATCATGCCGACAGGATGATGCATCAACTTAACCTCAGTGGAAAACTTGCAAATATTGCCGGAATTATAATAGGAGATTTTTGTGACATGAAAGATAATGAATCTCCTTTCGGTAAAAATATACATGAGATAATTTATGAAGCCCTGGCTGACTTTAGTTATCCTGTCTGCTTCGGATTCCCGGGTGGTCATGAAGAAAAAAATCTGGCACTCGCCTTTGGAGAAACATGGGAGTTAAATGTGACAAATGAAGAGTCCACATTGAAATTATTATAAACTGCGGTTATGATTTCTCATCGCGAAACCGGTGATATTGGAGAAGATCTGGCAAGACAGCATCTTAAAAGTTGCGGATATCAAATACTTGACACCAACTGGCACTATGGACATCTTGAATTGGATATAGTTGCAAAGGATGGTGAAGAACTGGTAATAGTTGAAGTTAAATCACGAAACGGAGTCAGGCATGCACATCCTTCAGAAGCAATTACAAATAATAAGATTAAAAATATTGTTGACGCAGCCGAAGCTTATATTTTTAAAAAGGATCTCGATTTGGAGACAAGGTTTGATATTATAACAATAATCTTTTTCGATAATGATTTTGAGCTCGAACATTACGTAGATGCCTTTTACCCAACTTTATAAAATTAATTATAAATATTCATTACCGGGGAAATGAGAGATAAAATGATCTTCAACATATAAACGATCCGAATTTTTTATACTTTTGAACTAACGGTAAATATAATAAAATGGCAGAAAAAACATTATCAAAACTTTACACTGATTCTTTCCAAAAGAATTGGGACGGATATGCATTCTCAGACTATGAGGGTGAGAATTACAGGTTCAGCGAGATTGCTGCGAAAATAAAATCACTGCATCGTTTTTACCAGCTTTCCGGCTTAAACCGGGGTGACAAAATTGCGGTTTTAGGACGAAATTCTTCGCACTGGGGGACAGTTTTTCTTTCAGCACTGTCTTCAGGATTGGTAATTGTACCCATCCTGCCTGATTTTAATGAAAGCAATACCAACCATATTATAAATCACTCCGAAGCTAAAATCATTTTCGGAGCTAAATCCTTACTGGAAAAAGTGGATCTGCAAAACAGTGATACCCTCCAAACGGTGGTTACACTGGAAGATTTTTCACTACACTCTTCCAGGGATAAATCAGCTAAATCAAATCTTGCAGATTCTTTCAGTTATTACAATGACAATCCTCCGGATAAGAACGGCTTCAGGTTTGAAGAGTGGGACAGTGAAGCAACCTGCATTCTCTCCTATACTTCGGGTACATCAGGCTTTACAAAAGGAGTTATGATCCCTGAGAGAAGTCTGCTCTCCAACATTATTTACGCTCAGGATCATATGCCCCTGTTACCCGGTCACAAAATTGTCTCATTCCTGCCAATGGCTCATGTCTACGGATTGTTGTTCGAATTTCTTTTCCCTGTAACACTGGGTTGTCATATCACATTTCTAAGCAAAATGCCATCTCCGGCTGTTATTACAAAAGTATTTGGTGAAGTAAAACCGCACCTGATTCTTTCGGTACCTCTGGTTATCGAAAAAATATACAAAAAAAGAATACTACCCACAATAGAGAAGCCTGTAATGAAGGTATTGCTGAAAACTCCGGGCATATCCAAAATTATTTTAAAGAAGATAAAAGCTAAACTTACAGAAACATTTGGCGGACGATTTTTTGAGATTGTTATTGGAGGTGCACCATTAAGTGCTGAAGTTGAAGACTTTTTCAGACGAATTAAATTTCAGTTCAGCATTGGCTACGGAATGACTGAATGTGGTCCCCTGATTAGTTATGAAGCATGGGATAAAACCATGCCCTCATCGGCAGGCAGGATTGTCGATCGGATGGAGGTACGCATCGATTCAAAAGATCCTTACAATATTGTGGGAGAGATCCAGGTAAGGGGCCAGAATGTCATGAACGGGTATTTCAAAAATGAAGTTGCCACAAAAGAGGCATTTACAGAAGACGGGTGGTTAAGGACAGGTGATCTTGGAATTATTGATAAAAAAGATTTTATATATATAAGGGGACGTTCCAAAAATATGATTTTAGGACCTTCAGGACAGAACATTTACCCTGAAGAGCTTGAAGCAAAAATATCTAATCAGCACTACATAGCTGAATGCGTTGTCACATCCCGTCAGGACAAACTCGTTGCCAAGGTCTTTCCCGATTATGAAGCTATGAAAGCTGATGAAGTCTCAATGGATGACCTGCCGGCCATAATGGAAGAAAACAGGAAAAAACTCAACTCTGAACTGCCAAAATATGAACAGATAGTAGCATATGAAATGGTAAGCGAAGAGTTTGAAAAAACCCCGAAAAAGAATATCAAGCGGTTTAAGTATGTTTAAAAGACAGGTATTTACCGTCTTTTAAAAGGATTTACTCTTTTTCTTTTCCAGAATGTCCTTTTGCTGGTCTTGCGACTTTTCGTATATCTGCTGCGATGGAGTCGCTGGTCGGGAATTGCTGAATAAACCACACCGATGCTGATTTTTGCCACTGATCCCCAGGCATTGGAAAGTTCAAGCGATTCCTCGCCTTCTGTATTTATATAATCGAAGTTCGGGACACCGTCAACTATATCTGAATTGGTAAATACTGCCGTTCCGTCGATATACAGGTCAACTTTATCCATTATCTTATATGTAAATCCCAATCCCGTTCCGCCGCTGAAAGTCGCATCTTTCCGGTCTTCGCTGTTACGGGTGCCCTTTGCGTATAACACACCTACATCGTACTCAACCCTGTAAAAAGGATCTTTAAATGTGAAATCTGTTCCCGTAAAAGCAACACCGCCAAAGGCTTTTAAAAAAACATTAAAAGATTCTGACTTTGGTAACATATTTAATCGTGTAGTGCCATAAAAAGCATACTGTTTTGTCCTGTAAATTAAAGCTTCAACAGGATAAGGATAAGAATCGGGCAACGGATTATATCTTGAAAGAAAAAAATTGTGTAACGGTGCTGTTTCGGTATACCCTGCATGATTGATAAAATCGAATTCAAGTCCAACATCAAACCAGGGTGATATTGGTGCCATTATCTCCCCTTCTGCTCCCACCTTAAATTCCGGACTAAAATCACTGCTCCCGGGATGCTCTAAAGCGCCTGCCTGTGGATGTCTTATCTCTGCCGATCCCGTTTCGGAAAAAAACATTGAGGATGTACCTGATATCCTGTACTTAAAAATTTGAGCGGAAATATCACTACAAATGATAACTAAAATAAAAAGGAGCGGAAATTTAACCTGCATCTATCTGAATTTTCTAAGTTTGACTTTTCAATATCATTGACGTAATATTCTAACTATCTATATTACAAGTATATGCAATTAACAATAATTAAAATTTACTCAGTGGAAATATTACTCTTTTTCCTCTGTCAAGATATTATTTTCTTATAAAATAAACGCCCGGTTACAAAAAATATTCTCTAATTTCTCTGCTTTACAAGATTTTCATCAACAATTTTGTAAAGTTTATCGTTCCGTCTTAATTTAACATCAACCGGCACTGATACAAACTGCCCTTTCAATCCCTCATCTACAGCATTAAGATCATAGCGAATCTCTCTTACTGTAGTCTGCACAACTCCGGTGGTAGGACCGGTGATGATAATTTCATTACCCCTCTTTAAATTCTGTGTTTGAAGTATAAATTCAGCTACCTTGATATTTGCAAAATAATTTGTGCATTTGCCAGTATAAATTTTTCTTTTAGTTGCCTTTGAGCCATAGTTAGCGCTCCATTCACCCAGCCGCTGTCCCAGGTAGTATCCATTCCAGAAACCCCTGTTAAAAACAGTAGCCAGTCTTCTGTTCCAATCGTCTATTTTCTCTTCAGTGAAGGAATTATCAAAATATGCATTAACAGCCTCCCTGTAACATTCAACAGTAGTCTTTACATATTCGGGTGAACGGGCACGACCCTCAATTTTCAGTACAGATACTCCGGCGTCAAGAATTTTATTAAGGTAGTGAATTGTTTTTAAATCTTTAGGCGACATTATATATTCATTGTCCACCTCCAGTTCGGCACCGGTCTCTTTGTCGGTTACAATATATGCACGCCGGCATGTCTGAAGACACGATCCCCTGTTGGCCGAAGAGTTCATTTCGTGCAGACTCAGATAGCACTTTCCGCTGACAGCCATACATAAGGCTCCGTGAATAAACATTTCAAGCCTTACTAAATTACCTGAAGGTCCTTTAATACCCTCTTCTCTTATCTTATCGTTTATCTCATGCACACGACCCAGGTTTATCTCCCGTGCCAGCACGATAACATCTGCAAACTGAGAATAAAATCTGACAGCTTCAATATTTGTAATATTCACCTGGGTAGAGATATGGACTTCAAGTCCGATAGCCCTGGCATGCATAATGACAGATACATCAGCGGCAATTACTGCTGATATGCCGGCTTCTTTAGCTGTTTCAAGCAGTTTATGTATCTGCTGAATTTCATTATCAAATATCTCCACATTGAGACTCAGATATGATTTAACACCATTTTCAGATGCGGTATTTGCTATTCTTTTAAGATCATCAAGGGAAAAATTTGCAGCAGACCGCGCACGCATATTTAGCTTTTCCACTCCAAAATAGACCGATCCTGCACCTCCCTGAATAGCAGCCATTAAAGATTCGAACGACCCTACAGGCGCCATGATCTCTATATCCCTGTGTTCCATTTATCTGTAATTTTGAGGAGGCAAAGGTAAAACATTTTTATGTGTGTCCGGCACTGATAAACGTATGACTAAATCGTGCACGGCTTAAAAGTGCAAAGCTATGCCGGATTTAAAAAGGTAAATCAAATTTTACACAAATTTTTCTCTCTTCTGAAGGTTATACAGTCCGTATAAAATAAATGCCACTATTCCCGTAACCAGGAAAATCCTGTTTTTTGTAATAATTCCCTGCCAGATAATCTCATTGAAGTCATTGGGAATCTGAAAAGGATTTAAAATTACATTCCACTGTGTGCGTTCAATTGCATCCTGAAGAACGATCAGGGCCACTCCAATCAACACAATCAACACTGCAGTTCCGTTTCCGCTCTTTATCACTGTAGAAAACATAAAGGCCATTGATCCTATAAATACAATGGGATACATAAGCTGGTAAGACATCTCAAGGATATCCACCTTATAGAGCAAAACGGATGCCAGTCCGGCGAACAACAGGATGATCAAAAAAATAAGAACAAAAATCAACAGCAAACGCACCAGCCACACTTTATATCTGTAATTAGGAATTCCGAAAAGTATTTCAAGCATTCTTGAATCATCGTCACTCTGGATTCCAAATACTGTCGGATAAAAAATGAGCAGTACTCCCGGAAATATTAGAAGATTATATACAGTCCCTTCCGATATAGCCTGGCTGTTCAATACCGTTTGTACCGAAAAAAATATGAAGAAAGCGAAAGCAGCCAGTAAAAACCAGATAAACCTTCCTGAGAAAATTATCTTCATATTGTAGCGGATCATTTTCACCTTGTTCAATATGCTATTTTTATAATCGTATTTTCTTCCCATTTCTAAGATTTTTTAACAAAGTCCTTCAATAAGCACAAATAAGCATCTTCAAGGTGAGGAGAAACACTCACAGCATTTTCAGAGGGTTTTTCCTTTGCGAGAACACGTACCTTAATATTGTCACCATCACGCATATGATGGATAATTAACTGCTTATTGGCAAAATTATCAAACTCTGCGGCGGGTAAAGTCATTTGCCAGACAAAGCCTTCTCCCATATGTACCATCTCACCTGGAGTCCCGAAATACTTCAGATCACCTCTGTTAATTACTGCCACCTGGTTACACGAACTTGAAATATCTTCAATTATATGTGTTGAAAAAATCACTATCCGGTCACGACTAAGTTCGACAAGCAGATTTCGGAAACGAATCCTTTCACGGGGATCCAGTCCGGCTGTCGGTTCATCCACAACAAGAATCCTGGGCAGATTCAAAAGTATCTGGGCAATGCCGATTCTCTGTTTCATTCCACCTGAAAATGAGCCGATTTTGGCATCTTTCCAGTCATACATATGGACACTTTTCAATACATACTCCAATCTGTTATTTCTGATCCCCCTATCCTTTATACCTTTAAGTATAGCCTGGTAATCAAGAAATTCCCAGGCCGACATATTATCATAATAACCGAAAGCCTGCGGCAGATAGCCCATAAGGCCCTGCAGTTCTTCCCGGTGTTTACGGGTATCAAGACCGTTAATCCATATTTTACCGTAACTCTGCTCTAAAATTCCGCAGATTATTCTCATCATAGTTGACTTACCCGCGCCATTTGGTCCCAGTAATCCGAACATTCCGGTTTTTATCTCCAGTGATACTCCGTTAAGGGCGCGGAAAGGAACTTTATGCTTGCCAATAACAGGAATCTGTCTTACCATTGTAAAATACCACCGGCGGAACTTACTGAACCTTCCCTCAATACGGGCAATGTTGAGTTGCTTTTTGTGAATATACTCACCGGAGCTGTAAATAACAAGCAGAATCAGCCAGATAACACCTGTAAATATTACCATTCCTATATTATCCCAATGCATGAAAAAGATCACCAGGAAAAGAGCCGGTACACCCCAGTATATTATATTGTAAATAAGATTATCTGCTTTGGGATAAATATTATTGCCAGTTACCTCATATCTGTTTTTCAATACCCTTGACACAGGGATATAGAACAAAAACAGAAAGAAATATACAAAATGCGACATTATCCACATCCAGGCATTACTCTCAAGATAGAAGAATGTAAAATATACCAGAAAGAGGAAGAGAGGTACCTGCCAGATCAAATCATAAAAATCGCGTAACTTTTTATAATCTTTGAGAAGGCCTGCACGCTCTCTTATTTTTATTCCTGCTTTCCATTCACGGACAAACCGGTTATCTCTGTCGTAGATCTTAACCAGTTTCCGGATAACAATTCTGATAGGTTCTTTTTCATCGATGACTTTGGTACTTGCCTGCCGGAGACTTGTAAGGACAAAGGCGGTAACTCCAGGGATAAGAAGAACTATGAGCATAAAACTCAGAAGTTTCCAGACAAAAGAATCCACGCCATAATATATATATACTGCTGCACCTGCAAAAACTACCAGTTGCAACAATTTCAGACTCCAATGCAATGATTTCAGCCAGTTTATGGTATTCTCGATTCCAAAGTAGAGTGTTGGTATAAAAACCAGAGTCAGCAATGTGCTTACACTTAGTCCGCCAATTACGGTTATGGCAAATGGCGCACCAATTGCACCGACATATTCCGATCTGCCAAGAGCCAGGGGCAACATAGCCACAATAGTTGTTATGGAAGTAATCAGTATCGGTCTTACTCTCGACAGTCCGGCAGTTATTAAGGCTCTTGATTTACGGTATCCTCTTTCCCTGAGGATATTTGTGAAATCTATAAGGATGATCCCGTTGTTTACCACAACACCCAGCAGAATAATAAAACCTGTAAGGGTATTGGCATTGAAGAGGCTGTTCCCGGTGAAAATAAGAGCAATAAAGGAACCTATGGCTGCCAATGGCACAGCAAACATAAGTACTAAGGGTATTACAAGCGACTCGAATACTGATGCCAGTATCATCACTATTAAAATAAAGGCAGCAGCTATCAGAAAATAAAACTCTGAATACTGATCCTCTTCATGAATAACTTCAACCGCAATACCGGGAGGCAGCTTATAGCTTCCCACTATTTCGTCAATTTCGAGGCGGTATGCTTCCAGCAGACTCTTTGACTGTTCTGCCTCTGCAACAAACCGGTAAAACAGTTGTATCTGTTTTTCCTGGTTTACCCTGGTTATGCTGGCCATTCCAAATGAATATACCAGATCTGCCACATCCTGAAGATCATAGATCCCACCCTGGTTATTTCTTATTTTTATTCTTCTAAGATCATCGATGCCTTTTTCTTTTTCCTCTTCCTCCTCACTGAGCTTCTCTTTTATAATAATATCATACTCTTCAGTACCCTGTTTAAAATTCACTCCTGATGAAAACTCCCTTGAGAAGGAACTCAGTTCAGAGGCGACATTATTCAGGTTAAGGCCGAATTCCGTAAGAAGAAGCTGATTAAAATAGAGGTGCAGTTCAGGTCTCCTGCTCCCGACGCTGACACTGGCACTTCTTATAGATTCAAGATTCTCGAGGTAGTACTCCATATCTTCAGCCACACCCCTCATCAATTCAAAATTCTCTCCCTTTATTAAAATACGCTCCTGGTTAGTCCCAATTCCCAAAAACCGGCTAAAATTTTCAACTCCGCCGGATCCTCCGCCTCCGCCCCGGAAACGTGAACTTGAAGCAGAAGCCGTAAGACTTATTTCTGCCTGTCCGATATTATCAACCAACTCCTCAACCTCTGCTTTGATTTCTGCAACACTGCGGTTATTTATATCCTTATAATCCTCCTTTAACACAACAGTAACGATAGCCTCTTCCTCCTCAATATTGGCAATGATATCCTGCTTTTCTTCTATATCTGCAAGACGACTTTCCACCTCGGAGACTACATAATCGGTCGCTTCCAGAGTTGAACCGGTAGGCATGGTTACATAAACGGAAAACCGGGTCTCTTCAACCTCTTCCAGAGTATTTATATTGATTGCAAGCACAATGAACACAGTTAAAAAGAACAGGACAATAGCACCAACGACTGTAGCGGCAGGAGATCTCATTGCTGTCTTCAATAAGATCACATAGACCTGTATAATCCTGTTATTGGTAGTTACCTTCTCGTAAAATATGTTATGAGAATGTGTTTTCCTGAGTAAAACATGGGCAGCCATTGGAATGAACAGCAAAGCCACAAAAAGAGATACTGTCAGGGTAGAAATAATTGAGACTCCCACATTATTGCCCAGTAATTTTATCATGAAGTCTGATGAGAACAGAAAAGGAAGAAATACGGTAATGGTTGTCAGAGTAGCCGCAATTATTGAACGCCACACCTCTGAAGTTCCCTGCACAACAGCTTTATCGGGACTGAAATGTTTTCCTGACAGGCGATAAATATTTTCAAGAACAACAACGCTGTTATCAAGAAGCATACCGATGGCCAGTACCAGTCCGACAAGTGTCAGGCTGTTTACTGATATGTTAAAAGCATAAAAAAGATTGAATGCTGTAAACACAGAAACCGGTATTGCAAGGGCAATTATCGAAACAATACGAAGATTCTTCAGAAAGATCCATAAAACAAATATAGCCAGGAGTCCACCCAGGATAGCAAGATTCATAATCTGATCCAGATTCTTCTCCATTGTTTCAGCCGAATTTGTCTGAACGACTAACTCAACATCACTGAATGCAAGTTTTTCATTAAGTGCAGCAATTCGCTCCTGTACTTTAGCTGACAATTCAATAAGATTTGCCTGGGAATCTTTGACAAGCATAACAGAGACAGCATCCATTCCGTTTACCCTGCTTATGCTCTCTTCCTCCTTTACTCCGAAATAGATATCCGCAACATTTTTCAGGTATACAGGTCCTTCGGCAACGATAATATTTTCAATGTCGGTTACCTCATTATATTCAGCGGTAATATGAACAAAATATCTGGTTTTACTTTCATTCAAGAATCCTGCAAATGTCCTGTTAGCCGAATTATTAGCTATTGCACCCCTGATTTGGGATGGTGTTATTCCATAAGCTTCACAGGCAGCTTTGTCATAAGTTATCTCTATCGACCTCTCCCGGCCTCCGAATACTGTTACCGAGGCTATTCCGTCAATATTTTCAAGTTCGTTAACAATCTCCTGATCAGCAATATTACGCAGTCGCCCGGTACCACCGCTTCCTCTTATCTGAAGTTCCATAAACTGATTGCTCAGTTGCTGTATATCAACCCTGCTAACCGATACCCTGAAATTCTCATCAATATTCTCTGCTGCCTGATCAATACGTTCCTGTAATTTGAGAAATGTATAAGTAGGATTAACATTTTGCTTAAAATTCACCTGGATCGAAGCAGTCCTGTTGTTCATGGATGTCTCCATACTTTCAATTCCCTCCATGGTACCAATAGCACCCTCAATTGGAATCACTGCCTGATTTTCCATATAGGCCGGATCGACCTCCATAGTTGAAGAAATCTGTACAAACAGCATTGGAAGTTCAGCATTTGGCATCAGCTCCAGCGGCAGTTGCTTATACGATACGTATCCCAACAGGGTAAGCCCCGTAAATAACATGCTGATAAGTACTTTTCTGTTTATGATGAACTTCATAATATTTCTTTATAATGAAAAACTACGGTTGCCGGTTAAATCTGAATTTATCTTACTGCTTATAATCAGAGTCATATCTTTTTCTGTCAATCCTAATGGTTTTTCCCGGTAAATGCTACCCTTACCCGGTCGAGGATATCGTATACACATGGAATAACTATCAGGGTTAAAAGTGTGGAGGTGACCAGTCCGCCGATAACGGCGAGTGCCATAGGTGACCTTAATGTCGCGCTTTCTCCGAAACCAAAAGTAAGCGGTAACAGCGCCAGTATAGTCGTCAGGCTTGTCATAATAATAGGCCGTATACGTTGCTGACCTGCCTGCAGAATCGCATCCCTCCTGCTCAGGCCATCCCTTTTTAGCTGGTTTATCCGGTCGACCAGAATTATTGAATTATTGACCGCTATACCGGCCAGCATAATTACGCCTATGAGAGCCATTATATTAAATGTTTTTCCCAAAAGCAGGAATGTAATAATGCTTCCCACAAGTGCCAACGGTATTGTCAGCAGGATTGTAAAAGGATGGATAAGTGATTCAAACTGTGATGCCATCACCATATAAACCAAAATAATAGAGAGAAGCAGAGCAAAACTCAGATTACTGACCGACTCCTGTCTTTTTTCCTCTTCTCCGGTAACTAAAATGCGATAATTCGGAGGTAAATCTATTGTGGCTGCAGCTTCACGTATTTCAGCGGCCACATGATCGAGTGCCAATCCTTTATCCATCATGGCTGTAACCCGGCCTGTACGGTTCTGATTTCTTCTGTATATTTCCCGGGGGGATACTCCGAATGATATATCGGCAATCTCACTTAGTCTGAATTCCTGATCTCCCGAATTAATTATGAGATCATAAATTTCACTCAGCCCTTTTTCAGGAACTTTTATTGTTATGTCTCTCATCTCCCCGTCCTTCTCCAGTTGTCCCGCACTCTTCCCTTCAAGCTGATCCTGTATCTGGGAGATTACAGTATTTATATTTATATTATGCATCCCTGCTTTGATCCTGTCAATATGGACCTCTACTTCAGGGGCACCTTCCTCAACCGAAGTCTGAACATTAAAAAGACCGGAAATATTTAACATCTCCTCTTTTACCCGGTTTAATATTTGTTCAATTTCATCCTGTTCTTCACCTCTGACCTCAACTATAACAGGAGCTTCATCAGTTCCCAGAATTGACTTAAGTGCACTCTGTTCTTTTGAAAAACTGACCTCCATGCCTGGTATCCCGCTAATTTGCTGATCAACATTTGCAATGATCTGATCAACAGATATAGTACCGTCATTTTTCAGTATAACTCTTATCTGGGCAGTATTCTCACCTTCAAAAACAGCAGTTGCATCTCCTGCAATGCCGGCGAAGGGACCTGAGTGGGAATATAGTTTTTCAAGATCATCGCCTAAAAATTCAGTTATTACAGTCTCTATGTTTTGCACTGTCGATTCAGTGCGTTCAAGTCTTGTTCCTTCGCTGAGTTTGAGGTTAATTGTAAACTCACTCGTCTCAGTCTCCGGCATAAATTCTGTTCCGATGACAGGCACAAGCATAAAGGAACCTGCCACAAGTATTGCTGCCAAAAAAACTACAACCCATTTTATTTTCAATACTTTATCCAGGAACCTGCTGTATCCCCTCATCTTTACAGAAGTCTTTTTTACCGCAGCTTTCTGATTTTTATAAAGAGAGTGATATAATGCCGGGATTACCAAAATAGCTACAAAGAGAGATGAGATCAGGGAAAAGGCAACAGTCCATGCCTGATCTTTGAACAGTTCTCCTGAAGCACCATGAAGATAGACAATCGGAAGAAATACAACTATTGTGGTAAGAGTGGATGCTGTTATAGCACCTCCTACTTCAGCTGTACCGTTGATTGCTGAGTCTTTGATGCTCAGACCGTTTTCGTGATTCCTGAAAATATTTTCCAGGACAACGATAGCATTATCAACCAGCATTCCTGCACCAAGGGCAAGACCACCCAGTGTCATTATATTAACAGTAAGATCGTTGAAGTACATAAGATTGAACGTGGCAATAATTGATATGGGGATTGCCACACTCACTATCAGGGTAGTACCCAGACGTCTTAAAAAAAGGAAAAGAACAAAAACAGCCAGCAAGACACCCAGCAGTGCTGTATTCTTTACTTCTCCGATAGCCTGACTTATAAATGTACCCTGATTTGTAACCTGTTGCAGGTTATACCCTGGCAGTGCTCTTTCGATTGTGGTCATTGCTTCATTTATCTGGTCGACCACAGTTATTGTATTATATTTCGTCTCTTTGTATATTGAAAGACCGACGCAGCGTTCCCCGTTAAAATGGACAATATTGACAGGTTCTTTATTGCCGAGAGTCACTGTTGCCACATCTCTTAAAAATACCGGTGCCATCTCTGTTCTCTGTTCACCCTGAGATTCAGCCCTGACAGCCTTATAACCAATAATCAGATTTTCAAAATCTCCGACATCATCGAGCAATTTGATTCCCTTGACTATATATTGCCGTCCCATTTCACTTATGCGGCCACCGGAAATATTCCTGTTGAAATTTTGAATCCGGGAGCTGACCTCATCAAGAGTCAGATTCTGAGAAGCAAGCCGGTAACGATCGGTAGTGATAATAATCTCACTCTCTTCCTGCCCCGATAATTCAACTTCGGCAACTCCCTCCAGACGAACCAGTTCATTGCGTATGTAATTTTCAGCAATCTTCCTGATTTCGTTCATATCAGTTATTTCATCATGTCTGACTGCAATCAGCATTACAGGAGCGGTATTAGGATCATGCTGTGTTATCCGGAGTTCATCTATTTCTGAATTCTGCGAAAATGAGTTAAGCGCCTTCTGAAGATCAAGGAATGCCTCATTCATATCTTTGTTCCATGCATACTCAACAGTTATCTGGGATGTGCCTACTTTGGTAACAGAGGATACCTGTATTACATCATACTGTCTGATCGCAAGGGCTTCAATATCCTCGACAAACTGCTTCTCCATCTCTTCGGGCGGGCGTTCACCTGACGTTATTTCCACAAAGATACGGGGGGAATTAAGGTCAGGAAATAGGTCAACACCCAGCTTATCATAAGAGATATACCCGAGAAGAATCAGTCCGAGTACAATCATCAGAATAGTAACAGGGTAGTTGACAGAGAATTGTGTTAATTTCTTCATTTTATAAATTTTCTAATAATAAACCGGCACCGGTCACTAAAGGATAATTCTCACTTTTGAATTATCACGAAGAGTCTCAAAGCCCCTGATAATTAACCGGTCATTTACTTCCAGCCCTTCCAGTACTTCTACCGAATTCTGGTTTTCGATTCCAATTGTAAGCCAGCGCTGATTGGCTGCACTGTTTCTTCCTACAACGTAGACATATTGCTGACGTCCCCTGGTTAAAATAATATCTTTGGGAATTACTATTGTACTGTCTTTTTTGTCGGTGATTATATCGGCCTTGACAAACATACCGGGACGAAGTTTTAGATCCTGATTCTGAATTTCTATCTTCCCCGGAAATGTTCTGGTCTCCGCGCTTATTGCAGGCGACAGTTCGGTAACCTTACCCAACAGGGTATCTTCCGGGAGTGTATAATTAGTTATAAGCACATCCTGTCCTGCCTTTACTTCTGATATATGTTTCTCAGGAAGATTTATCACCATATACATAGAGTTATAATTCATCAGTGAAAAAAGATGGGTTCCGGAAGCCAGTCTCGTTCCTCTTGTGTAGTAAGGGAGATCTACTATTACTCCGGTAAAGGGGGCAGTGGCATTCATCTTTGCAAGCTGGATCTGTGCATTTTCATAGTTATATCTGGCGTTTGTCATTGCCACTTCAGAGTTACGCAATTCACGAAGAGTGACTCCGCCCTTTTCATACAACGACTTTTGCTTTTCGTGCTCCTGCTCTGAAATATCCAGATTAAGTTTCACCGCATCAACTGCAAGGTTATTAAGGTACTCTTCATTTTCGAAACGAATAATGGATTGTCCCGCACTAACCCTGTCGCCCAGCTTAAAAGGCCTTCCTGTTGCCCGGTTATTCTGAAGATAGTAATCACCCGCCATTTCTGAATTAACAACCACTTCGGCAGTAGCATTTATAGTGCCTGTCGTACTTACGAACTCCATAATTCCCTGTAGCCTGATATCCTGAACTGAAACAGGAACAGCTAACTCCGTACTTACTGACTGGCTCTGGTTATTACAGGCCGCAAAGGCCAGAATGATTAAAATGAAGGGAATGAATTTAATATTTCTCATCTTGTTATATTTTTTAATTTTTTTCCATTAAATAGAGTTCTGAAGGTAAAACCGGCTGATTCTTCTCAAAATCGTACAAGCTTTGTGTTTTGAGGTTAAGCAACTCAATTTTATAATTTATCAGAGCCTGTGCAAAAGCTATCTTTCTTTCAGAAAGCTGAGCCTGATACAGATTGAGGTCCATACCTGTCAGATCGCCGTTTTCATATCTTTCAAGATTTATTTCATATGTCAATTGTGCATTAGTCTGGCTTTGCTCTGCAATACCGATCTGATTAAGCTGGTTTTGCAGATTCCTGAATGCCTGTCTGATGCTTATTATTATCTGTTTTTTCTCTTCCTCAAAACTAAGTTCCTGTGATTTTATATTTGCTTCCTGAGCTGCGATCCTTGCCTTTTTTTCTCCCCAGTCGAAGAGCGGAATATTAAAACTAACTGCCACTGAAGGGCTGTTTGTCGGTGCATCAAAAATCTGGTGCAGGTCGGGATTGTCACCCGAAATACCCAGTCTCAAATTCATATCGCCTCTGAATTCGTTAAGTGATTTTGTGCGTATAAGATCAAATGTACTTGTTTCAATGTCTATTTCGCGCTGTCTTATCTCCATCCTTGAGTTTAAACCGTTGTCAATTGCCTTTTCCAAATCAACCGGTATCGGATTCATACCTACATCAGCAAGTATCATAAAATCCTCAGACAGGTCTATTCCCAGATATAATTTTAACATATCCTTTGCATTTTCAAGTACAACCTCCTGGTTTTGCAGGGAGGATTCCGAGGTTGCCAGGTTAAGTTCTGCCTGATAAAGCTCCTCCTTTGCAGCAAGACCTGCTTCCACTTTATTTTTTATGATATCATAACTGTTTTGTGTATTCTTTAGTTCCTCCTTTGCAATATTCAGATTCATCTGTGCCATGTAAACATTGTAAAAGTACTGGGTTACATTTCGCTCCAGATTCAGTCTCTGAATTGCATAACCGATGTTGGCATTTTCAAAATTCAACTCCAGCTCTTTCAGTTCAAGTTTCAAGCGGTTATAAGTAAAGAGAGGCTGGTTGAAATTCAGGTAAAGATTATTATAAAAAACCTGGCTCCTGAGATCAGATGCATCAGAATAACTGCTTTGCCATCCAAATTCATTTGTCAATGAAAGTGTTCCGTCAGTCAGTAAAATTGGCTGCTCAACTCTGAACAGGGCATTTGTCTCAAAATTCTCGTTTGTATACCATTGTGAGACCCTTGTATCGAAACGCCTGTTGCGACTGAATCCTACCGGCTGGACATCCAGCGAAAAACGAGATTTAAGTGCTGCTCTCTGAGCCTCCAGATTTTTGGAGAATCTTTCAAGATTAAGTAATGATCGCTTAAGATCAGGGCTTTCTGTTTCTGCTATCTGCAATGCCTTTTCCAGGGTGAGAACCTCCTGTGAATGCAATCCCGTAACAATAAGAAGCATTATTAAGGTAAATACTATTAATCTCTGCATGGTGTTATAATTTTTTGAACTCTTCATATTAATTGATTATCAGATTACTATAATTTTATAAGTCGCACTGCGTCGGCAAATATGAGTCTCAGCTCCGATTTATTGGTTAACTCTATGAGTGCCGTATCAGGAGAAAAATAGAATGAACCGAGATTATTCCAACCCTCTTCCGCTCCGCGTACTGACAGCAGTTGTTCAACAGCCCCGTCATCACTGTGTATGATAAAGTCATACTCTCCCCTCTCCTCACTACGTCCTCTTCTCCCAAAACTTCTTTGTTGGTACAGATAATAGTAAACCTCATAATATCCTGGTTCCTTAATTGGAACATGCCACCGGGCCTTCATGGAACCATCGCCGGATTTTACATAGTAAGCCGACCGGATATACTGTCCAAAAAAGTCAGAGTTGGTAATTGCAGTCCACTGCAACGGCGGGCGCCAGTAATTCATTCCTGCATATTTCTGTTCTCCCTCTCCTTTCTTAATTAGCCATTTTTCGAGCAGACTGATATTTGAATTTTGGGTAATCTCAAATTGAGGGTCTTCATTATCGACAATAATTTCTCCCGGAATTTGCTTGCTGACAGGAACATCAGATTCTATTTCACCATCAAACGGTACAGCCTTGAGATCTTCCTGTATTTCCCGGAATCCTTCAGTAATGACTTGTGGAATATTCTGGGAAGTCAGAGTATTAATCATCATCATCCTCGGATCTGCATCAAGCAGAAAACTGATATCTTTTGTCTGGTTTGGAGCCAGATACACAAGCTCATTTATCATATCCTCAGCACCCCCTCCCCTGCCAAATCCCATTCCGGGTCCGCCGCCACTTCCGAGCCTGAAGGTAAATTTTACTATGCCACCTGTTTCAGAAAAGTTGGTTGCCTTAAGGGAAACCATAGTTTGTGTCCACTCATCGGTAGTAACCTTTACAGCCTCCACGGAAGAAAAAAGGTATCCGGGAAGAGCCTTTTCCATAAACCAGGTGTCCATAATCGGAATAAGTTCAACGCCAAATTTTTCCTTTATCCTCTCATCGAATTGCTCAAACAAAATATTTTTAAATCTGAACTCTCTCAATAATTCACGCAGAAATATCTCAAACTGCTGCTGACCTGCTTCCCACTGTATTCTTGAAAACAGAGCTTCCCCTTTTAGTTTAATTACATTATCAATTATCTTCTTCTGCCCGGGATCGGAAAGAATTTCCTCGAATGTACTATCCTGTAATGCAATATTGGCCATTTCATCTTCGCTTATCCCCTGCATGTCACGCCTGAATGCTCCCCTCATATCTATTGACTGACTTTTCAGATAAGCTTCAAAAATCCTGTTTGTAATAGGCCATTTATCTGAATAAATATTATTTTGAAAATTATAAAGCATAGGAAAGATGAAATAGGGATTTAAACTTTCCTGTGAGGAAAAACCACCCGGACCTCCTCTGAAGCTGGCCGTTTGCTCACGGGTGAACAATCCCAGAAATTCGTAAAGTATCCTAAGTTCTTTGTCTTTGTCAGTCATGCTGCCACCCCCTCTGTCGCCCCAACGCTCCATCCTTTTTTTGGCACCTTCAAAATCTGCTTCACGCAGAATATACCCCTTTTCAGGTATATAAATCTGTTCAGGCTGGACAAACTCCTGTCGCCCCGACCAGGTGCGTTCATAAGTTTTAAACTGGGCAGGCACCTCAACCAGAAAGAGACGGTCAAAAACGTATTCCAGATTATATGTCCGTTCAAAATCCCCCAGTCTCTCATTGATTACAGATGAAATTGTATCTTTTATTTCGGGGAAAGCACCTGAAAAAAAGTCATGGCCCTTTATATACCAAATGCCGTATTCAAGGTCATCAGCAACCATACTCTTCTTTTTGTAACGACCAATTGCAAGAGATATCTGGGTAAGAGGCACGGAGTTGGAAAAACTAAATTGTCTGTCAGATAATTGCGAAAGTTCGCCCTGGGAAATGGCCTGCAATCCGGGAAAAGTTTTAACTTCCAGGTTAAAATCAACAAATTCAGGATGATTCCAGCTCACATCATCGGTGCTGAAAGTAACTCCGACTTTTGGATACCAGGATATCTCAGGAGTCAGAAGAACATATTCCGGTGTCAGAAATGCGAACCGCTTGTCTACATTTAAAACAAACTTTCCATATTTCTCCTGTAACTCCTCTTCTGAAATATCGAGGTAGCATAAAACTTCACTGATACTTCCTTCATAGGCTATTTCAACTTCTGCTTTCTCTTCCGGCTGAAGTTCAGCACCCTGTTCCAGAACTACAAGATGATGTTCACGGATAAAGGGTATATCACGACCGTTATACTTAATGCCTTTGACATTAAGAGCTATATTCAGATTAAAAACCAATTTCTTCAGAGGGACATCCTTTTCATTTAGAAGGGTAAGTGTGGAAACCGCTGAAATTCTGTTCCCGAGATGTTCCAGTGATATATGGTTGGACAGAGTAGCAGGCAAACTTTCTTTCACATAAAGATTATTTAACTCAACCGCCTCCTGCCGTATGTTTGCATTCTTCTTAAAAAGTCCGATATGGCGGGTACCCAGATATGTCCCTGTGATAAAAAACAGGATAGCAAAAGCCAGGGAAAAGTATGTCATGACTTCTGATTGGGGAAGTCTTTTAAGAAGAAAGATAGTCAGAAATATAAAACTAATACCAAATGAAAAATATATACCCCTGTGTATCAGTACTCTTTCAAGATTACCCATTCCTGTTATATCTGAAATAAGCATAGGTATATTAAAAGCCATATAATCGAATATGTAGTAATATCTGGCTTCGAGGACAAACAGGGTGATACCTATATAGCCTAAAATAATAACAAAAGTAATTGCCTGATTACGGATAACGCTCATTAGTAAAAAGGAGAGTCCCATAATGAAAATAAGGGTAGGAATACTGATTAACAGAAGGTAGACAGCATAGGCTTCCCACTTTACGGTTATTCCCTGCGAAAGCATGTTAAAAATCAGAGCCATAATGACAACTGCAATATTGAGGATTAAAAATACCTGGAGATTTCCCCAGGTTTTCCCTATAACATAGTCGCCATTTGTCATAGATCTCATATAAATAACCTCTGTAGTATCAAGCTTTTTATCTCTCTTCAGGAAATCTGAAGCCAGAAAGACTGCTATGATAGCCTGGGCAACATTTAAAATGAGCAGATTAGTATATGGAATAGCTGCCGGAATACTTCTTATGGACCAGCCCTGCTCTCCTCCTCCCTGAATTATCATTGCAAAATTCATCAGGAAAAGTACCGCGAGCGACAGAATACTGAAAATCCGGAAAAACCAGCTCCGGAACAGCGTTTTTCGCTCATATTTGGCAATAGATAGTATATTATGTAATGAATTCATCTCCTTACTGCTTTAAATTACGAGTTGATCCAGCTATCAAGTCTGTGCTCCATAAAATGTACATATGCATGTTCGAGGTTTGGTTCAATTTGCCGGCCGTAATAACCGTTTATCTCAGGTGCAACAACCTGGACTTCCCATCCTCCCTCGGTAGGTATGGTTGATATTACGGGATATTTTTCATTTATCTCCAGATATTCAGTTTCTGTGGCACTGATAAGCCAGACATACCCCTCGGCCTCTTTTATCAATTGTTCGGGAGATCCTGCAAATGCAAGATTACCCTTATTAAGAAGGGCCATATTGTGACAGGTACTGGAAATATCTCCCACGATGTGAGTGGAAAGAATAATTATTACATCGCGTGTGCTAATGGTAGACAACAGATTACGAAACCGTATCCGTTCTTCCGGATCCAGTCCGGTAGTCGGTTCATCAACAATAATTATCCTCGGGTTATTTATCAGTGCCTGTGCGATTCCAAGACGGCGTTTCATCCCTCCCGACAATTTATTGGCATTCCTGTCGCGTGCTTCATATAACCCAACCTCTTCAAGCATCTGATCAACAGCAGTCCTGCGCTGTCCGCTATTCTTCATTCCTGCCAGCCGTGCAGCATAATCAAGAAACTCATATGTTTTCAATTTTGAGAAAAAGCTGAAATCCTGAGGAAGGTAACCAAGCATAGCCCTTATTTCACGACGGTTTTTTGAGAGATCAAGATTGTCGACAGTCACTTTGCCACTGGAAGGTTTCATCAGGGTAACCAATATCCTCATTAATGTCGATTTCCCGGCACCGTTAGGTCCGAGAAGTCCGAACATGCCACTAGGTATCTCAAGATTTAAATTCTTAAGTGCATAATAGCCATTAGGATAAACCTTGTTTAAATTTTCAATTTTAATATGCATGATTATTGACTATGCATTGATGTTTAACACCTGCTTGGACTTAATTAGTTATAAAAAGTTTAAAGTCTTTTAATATTAATAAATCCACCAAAACCGTTCCTGTCACTTCTGTATTTATGGACTCTTTCTTCTGTATCCAGAGATTACCTGATGTTAAATGGTGCCACCTGAAAATTGTTATTCTTCAGTAAAAACAAATTATTACTGCATAAAAAAAATAACAGAGCATTAAATAACTCATTTCATAATCTGCCCTGATATAATTTTTTCAGCAGCCTGTCAACGGGATACCCTGGTATGTATACAACAGGTCATCGAATCAACTTTCATAAAAAAATTCAGTCAACAAGAATTCAGTATCTTATTAATCTGAACTATTCTATCTTTTCTGCTGTCAACGTCAATGGCCCGTCAGGGGAATTCACGATACCCTTCATTTTATTTCCATCTACTGTTAACTTGATCTTAATGTATTCATAATCAACATTTACCATAAAAGTCAAGGTGTCACCTTCATAAACAGCATCTCTCATAATAATTTTACCCCCGTCAGGTAAACTTACCTCTCCATTCAAAGCATTATCCTTTACTGTAAGCACCATCACTCCATTTTGATAACCCTCAGGGGCAGAAGTAACCTCATATTTCCACTTTCCGGAAATTGCATTTAAATCTTTAAAGGCATAGGCATTTGCCATATATGCAAATAGAAAAAAAAGGCCTGTAAAAGCAATAATTCGTTTCATCTGTTTTATATTTATAATTTATTAAAAATAAGCAAATTAAAAATTTGAGAACATAGGGAACCCCCCCTGACCGTGTCATGCAGACGAAGCACTTCGTTTTCACATAAACTTTATTAAACAGTTACTTTTGTGAAACGAGTTAAATATTATTTACACAAACAAGTTATAAATTTTTTGTATAACTATAATTGATCTTAGATATTTTTTATAATGCTGAATTTTTAATCCCGTAAGCAGTGTGTATAATTACAAAATTAGCAGTTTGTTATGTCCCGGGTTCAATGCAGAAAATGATTATATCCCATTAAGTAAAATTTTTTAGTTTTGCGAAAAAAATGACACGAGCATGATTGTTAAATCAACCGGTAGTATGACTAAAAAATATACTAACTCCGTTTTGTATATTTATAAATAAACGCCATATAATCACATGAATATACAAATACTTCAACTTCTTGCCGGAGCAGGAGAAGCGACCGGATTTACAGTTATTATTGATGTTTTCAGGGCATTCTCAACAGCGTGTTACGCAATTAACAAGGGAGCAGAAAAGATCATTCCCGTAGAAAATATTGAAGATGCCTGGCAGAAAAAAAATCTTCATCCGGAATATCTGCTGATGGGTGAAAGAAATGAGATGAAACCTCATGGTTTTGATTTTGGTAATTCTCCCTCGCATATCCTGAAGGCCGATCTGAAAGGAAAAACTATCGTTCATACCACAAGCTCGGGAACAAGGGGAATTGTATCTGCCGTTAATGCAGGTCAGATTGTGACAGGAAGTTTTGTAAATGCCGGAGCAATAATTAAATATATAGACATATTGCAGCCCGATGTTGTGTCTTTGGTGTGTATGGGTTATGCATGTGAGTATTCAACCGATGAAGATACCCTCTGTGCTGAATATATTAAAAATGAATTGGAAGGGCGTAGTAACGATTTTAAAAAGTATACTGAAATAATCAGAAAAGGATCAGGTAACAGATTTTTTAATCCGGAAAGCCAGGAATGGGCACCAAGTCATGATTTTTACCTTTGCCTGGAACTTAACCGGTTCGATTTCGTTTTACAGGTTGAGAATGATGTAAAGGAAAGATATTTAAAGAAAATTTCTGTCATATAACCTTCAGTTTTACATGTATTTCATCTATTGCACCTGCATTAAAAATTAAAACGTTTATTTTTAAGGTACCATTGCTTCTTAAAATGTTTGCAAAGCCAGTAAATAAATATAATCAGACCGGGACATAAAAAATGACTTGAAGTGATTAAACTCAGGAACCGGAAAATGAATATTAATTTTGTGAGTCCAACCGTTTTCAAATTACTTGTAATCAAAAATGAAAAAATACGATTTTGACGAAATCATATCAAGAGAGGCAACAAATTGCATAAAATATGATGCCCGTGAAAAAGTGTTCAACACAAATGATGTTTTACCGCTATGGGTTGCGGATACAGATTTCAGAACACCTGACTTCATAATTAATGCAATCAGGAAGAGGGCTGAACACGAAATTTTGGGTTATACATTTAATCCTGATTCATATTATGAATCTATAGAAGGCTGGATGAAAAGGTGTCATAACTGGGAAATTAAGAGAGAATGGATCTCTTTTAGTCCGGGTGTGGTTGCAGGCCTGACTCTGGCACTGGAGAAGTTTTCGAAACCCGGAGATGGTGTTATAATCCAGCCACCGGTCTATTTCCCGTTTTTCAACAGCGTTAAAGGAACCAGGCGCCGAATAGTTGAAAATCCGTTAAAAATTAAAAATGGCCGGTATACTTTTGACCTGGAAGATCTTAAATCCAAAATTGATAAAACTACAAAAATATTGTTGCTCTGTAATCCTCAAAATCCCGGTGGTACGGTATACACAAAAAAAGAGCTCACCGAACTTGCTGATATATGCCTGGAGAATAACATTCTGGTAATATCAGATGAAATACACTCAGACCTGGTATTCAAAGGTTATAAGCACATCCCGTTTGCAAGTTTATCAGAGGAGGTTGCTAAAAATACAATAATCTGCATGGCACCCAGCAAAACATTCAATGTAGCCGGACTTTCAACATCAGTAGTTATAATACCTGATAAAAGCAAGTTTAGCTGCTACGAAAAATCATTAAATGTCAGGCATCTCGGTATGGGAAATATTTTCGGTTCGGTTGCACTTGAAGCGGCTTACTCAAAAGGTGATGAATGGGTTAATCAGCTCATGGAGTATTTATGGCAGAATTATATTTTCCTTGAAAACTTTATTACTGAGAACCTGCCAAAAGTAAAGGTAATGAAGCCTGAAGCCACCTATTTGATCTGGATCGACTTCAGGGAATATGGAATGAATGATGAAGAGCTGTTCAGATATATTACTGACGAGGCCGGGGTAGGACTTAACAACGGAGCACGATTTGGTGCAGGCGGAGATGGCTGGATGCGTATTAATATTGGCTGTCCCCGCACAATTTTAGAGGAGGCTCTTAACCGGATAAAGATTGCTTTTCATAAGTTATAACAGAATAATCGATACTTTTCAATTATTATAATTTTTAACCATTATCTCAGATAAAGGCATTTTCATACTGGTCAAAAAGATCAGGCCTTCACTGCAATAAAATATAATATTTATCAGGGAAATGCCGGTGATTTTATTTACTGCAAAAAATTACTTTTTATCCAGCCGACAGCCTCTGCCACATCTATATCATTCATGCAGCGGAAATGTTTTCTGGGACACCTGTCATATCCCAGTTTGGAACATGGACGGCATTTTAAATTCGTGATTTCCATGATTTTTGAGGAGGGATCAGGCAAATATGGAGACATCCCCAGTTCAGGAACAGTATTTCCCCAGAAGGAGAGAATCTTTTTCCTGAAAGCTGCAGCAACATGCATCAAACCGGTATCATTGGTCAAAACAACCTGTGCATCTCTCACTATAGAGGCAGCCTGACAGAGAGTGGTCTGACCGGCATAATTAAAAATATTACCTTTAGAACCGGTAATTATCTCTTCTCCGTCAGATTTTTCCTTATCCCCTCCAAGCAAAATAACAGGAAAATCAATATTATTACAAATATCCCTTATTTTAGCGGCTGGTAATCTCTTGGTATTATATGATCCTCCGATTACAAAGGCGACATATCCCTTTTCTGATCCGAAAGGGAAATGCTTTCTGTCAAATTCCTCTCTGTATGGAATAAAAAAATCCAGTCCACGGCCGTCATTCTTTACTTCAAATGCCGAAACAGTCTCCATATACCTGTCAACTATATGAACACGAGGCATTAAGTTTATTTTGAAATTGACGATAAGAAATTTTAAAAAATTAAGCTTTTTAACAGTAAACGAGGGCATTCTGAGCCTGATTTTCAGGATATAGCTCAGCAGATTATTCTGAAGATCTATAATAAAATCGAAATTTTCACTTTTCAGAAGGGGTAATAAATCACCAAAGTTACCGGAATATTTATGTACCTTATCAATATACGGATTTGAGTCGGCAAGACAAGCAAACTTTGATCTGATGAGATAATGTATCTCCACATCCTGAACCTGCTGTTTCAGACATCTGACAACAGGAGAGGTAAGAACGATATCACCTATGGAGCTGAACCGTATAACAAGATATTTAGTTTTTCTATTATGCTGACTCAATCAATACAATAATTTTATTCTCTTTATTTTCAATTATCCCACTCTTAATTTTATAATATAGCTTATTATCATTCAGATCAATCACTCTGATAGTCCCTTTTTCCAGGGTGGAAATAATAGGGGCATGATTGTTCAAAATTTCAAAAAGCCCTTTTGTACCGGGTAGTCTGACTCGTTTAACCCGACCTTTATAAATGCTCTTTTCCGGTGAAATAATTTCGAGTAGCATGATCATAAATGTTTATTTACCTGACAGCAGCCGTTCCCCTTTTTCAATAGCTTCCTCAATAGTCCCGACAAGATTAAAAGCCGCTTCGGGATATTTATCGACATCTCCGTTCAAAATTGCATTAAATCCCTTTATTGTATCCTCAATTGATATCAATTTACCCTCCAGTCCGGTAAATTGTGAGGCAACAAAAAACGGCTGTGAAAGAAATCTCTGTGCTCTTCGGGCTCGATGAACAACCAATTTATCCTCTTCAGACAATTCATCCATTCCAAGAATAGCAATTATGTCCTGCAGCTCTTTATATCGCTGAAGCAGCTGGATAACATTCTGCGCACAATTATAGTGTTCATGACCAACAATTTCGGGAGTCAGGATACGGGATGATGAGTCGAGGGGATCAACTGCAGGATAAATACCAAGTTCCACAATTTTTCTGCTAAGAACTGTTGTCGCATCCAGGTGGGCAAATGTTGTGGCAGGTGCCGGATCAGTCAGGTCGTCGGCAGGAACATAAACAGCCTGTACAGAGGTTATAGATCCATTTTTTATAGATGTAATTCTCTCCTGCATAATTCCCATCTCAGTCGCCAGTGTTGGCTGATACCCAACGGCAGAAGGCATTCTTCCAAGCAGGGCAGAGACTTCAGAACCGGCCTGGGTGAACCGGAACACATTATCTATAAAAAATAGTATATCGCGACCTGCTGAACTTCCGGCAACGGAGTCTCGTAAACTTTCAGCAATAGCAAGTCCCGAAAGAGCAACCCTTGCTCTGGCACCGGGTGGTTCATTCATCTGTCCGAACACCATGGCCAGTTTCGACTTTTTCAGTTTTTCCATGTCTACTTTTGAGAGATCCCAACTCCCCTCCTTCATAGATTTTTTAAACTCTTCCCCGTAATCAACAATATCGGCTTCAATCATTTCACGCAACAGATCATTACCTTCACGGGTACGTTCGCCAACGCCTGCGAAGACCGATAATCCACTATGCTTCAATGCTATATTATTGATCAGCTCCTGGATCATAACGGTCTTTCCGACTCCTGCTCCTCCAAACAGTCCGATTTTCCCGCCTTTTGCGTAAGGTTCGATCAGGTCGATTACCTTAATTCCAGTATGAAGCACCTCTGTCTCAGTTTGCAGGTCCTCATATTTAGGAGGATCTTTATGTATACTGAATCCATCTTTAGGCAGTTGTTCCAGTCCGTCAACTGCGTCCCCAACAACATTTAATAATCTTCCCAATGCAGCCTCACCTTTTGGCATTATAATCGGACTTCCTTTTGATACCACTCTCATACCCCTTGTCAATCCATCAGTTGAGTCCATTGCAATACACCGTAAAGTATTTTCACCTATATGCTGCTGGCACTCGATAATCAGATTGTTCTTACCCTCACGGATAACTTCAAGTGCGTCATATATTGAAGGAAGCTCACCACCCTCTTTTTCGAAACTTACGTCAACGACCGGACCGATGACCTGAATTATTTTCCCTTTAACCTGATCCATCTATTATTAATTTTCATATTATTAAAATTAATCATGGCAAAGTTATTGAATAACTCTGACAAATATCTTTAAGAATGAAATGTTTTTAATATTTGCGATCTCTGATGTTATTTATAAATGTCTTTAAATATATTTTTTGGTCCTCTTTCAAAGCCATATTATTTAAAATAATAAATGCATTTTCATAAAAAGAGTTTATTTTCTTTTCAGTTATATTTTTAATTGACAGTTGATTGAATATTTCTTTCACAGCCTCAATTTTCTCTGCAGGATCAAATTTTTCAGAAGAAATCAAATCAAGAAGTTTCTGCCTGGTCTCGCCTGTTGCCGATTCAAGGGCTTTAATAAGAAGATAGGTCTTTTTATTACCTGAAATATCTCCCCCGATCATTTTACCAAACTCTTTCTGATCGCCGAAGGTATCCAGGAAATCGTCCTGTAGCTGGAAGGCAATACCCAGGTTACTCCCCAAAGTGTAAAGCTGATCTGCCAGTCTGTTACCGGCACCCGCCAGCAGGGATCCGGCTTTCAGACAACATCCCAAAAGAACAGCAGTTTTAAGTCTGATCATCTCGATATACTCAGCCTCTGTAACATCCATCCTCTTTTCAAAAGTCATATCATATTGCTGACCCTGGCATATTTCCAGGGCAGTATCGGTAAAAAGATCCAATACTTCGGGCAGATTATCAGATTTGCACTCCAGCAAATATTTATAAGACAGAAAAACCATTGCATCTCCTGAAAGTATCGCACTGTTTTGATCGAACTTAACATGAACGGTAGGCTTATTCCGCCTCAGTTGTGATTTGTCCATTATATCATCATGTAACAGTGTAAAATTGTGAAATACCTCCATGGCCAGGGCTGCAGGAATTGCATTATCAATACTTTCCGAGGACAAGTTATAGCCCATAAGAAGTAATACCGGTCTTATTCTCTTTCCTCCCATGCCAAGCGTATAGACTACAGGAGAAAAAAGTTCCCCGGGTTTACTTACAGCCAGTTCCGATGATCTTCGACTTATCTCACTGTAAATTATTTTCTGTAATTCTTCAATCGGGTACATAAAATTATCTTTTATGATTATTTTCAGTGATCTTCAGTTCTTCCATCTCAATATCCTCCTCTTCATCATAAATATGCAAAAGTGGCTCGACAAATGATTCTGTAGTTGTAAATTTATCGAGACCTATGAGCAGGGAAGGGAGCAGCAATAAATTCGAAGTTACTGCTACTAATAATGTTATTGACACCAAAATCCCCATTGCAACAGTTCCTCCGAATCCCGAAAAGGCAAAAATACCAAAACCGGAAAAAAGAACAACTGAAGTATATATCATGCTTATACCTGTCTCCTTCATAGCCATTACAACAGATCTTCTTATATCCCGCCCCGTGGCTTTCAGTTCCTGCCTGTACTTGGCCAGAAAATGAATTGTATTATCGACCGATATACCAAAGGCAATGCTAAACACAAGTATTGTTGAAGCCTTTATGGGTATACCGAAAAATCCCATAATTGCAGCAGTAAAAATAAGCGGAATAACATTAGGAATCAAAGATAAAATAACCATTCGCCAGGAAGAGAACATTACCGCCATAAATAAAGATATAATAAAAATTGCCAGCGCAAGACTTGTAAAAAGATTTTTAAGTAAATACTGAGTCCCTTTAAAAAAAGTTACACTTGACCCTGTAACTACCAGGTAAAAATCATCTCCGGCGAAAACAGAATCTATATCAGCGGTGATAACTGAATATAACTCCTCCATCCTCTTAGTGCCCACATCTTTCATTCTTATACTTATTCTTGTAACCTGCCTCGCACTATCAAGAAATGAATGCAGCAGACCGGCATCGCTTTGCCCGACACTGGCATATTGCATAATGAAATTTTTTTCCCTGCTATTGGGCAGACTGTAATACTTTTCATTACCATTATAAAATGCCTGTTTGGAAAATTTTAACAGATTCAACAGAGAAAGAGACTGAGATAACTCTTCATACCCCGATAATTTTGTATTTAGTTCTTCAATTCTGCTGAAAACTCCGTTTTGCATTACACCGCCCGGTTTTTTAGTATCAACCATAATCTCAAGTGGCATTAATCCGTCGAAGTTGGATTCAAAAAATTTCAGATCTTTATAAATCTGGTCGCCCTCGGGAATATCATCAACCATGTAACCCGAACTTTTTATCAGTGAAATTCCTGATAATCCGGCTATAACGACTACCACGGCAGTTATATAGACCGGTCTTCTGTAATGTTCGATTATATGTATAAGTTTCCTGATAAGATTTGTAACAAAGCGGCTTTTCAAGTGATTGAGATGCCGGGATGAAGGAGCGCCAATAAAACTGAAAATTATCGGAATAAGCAGTAATGACAGCAAAAATAATCCCATTATATTTAATGATGCCACTATACCAAACTGCCTGAGTATATCACTTTTCACAGTAATAAAAGTAGCAAAACCGGAGGCAGTGGTAAGATTGGTAAGAAAAGTTGCATTACCTATCTTAATAATAACTCTTTGAAGAGCCTTTATTTTATTACCGTGGCTTACATATTCATGATGAAATTTATTGAGCATATAGATGCTGTTTGGTATGCCTATAACTATCAGCAGCGGGGGAATCATACCTGACAGCAAAGTTATTTTAAAACCAAAAAGTGAAAGCATTCCCATAGCCCAGACAACCCCGGTCAGAACAATCAGAACCGGGAAAAAGACAGCCTTAAAAGACCGGAAAAAGATAAAAAGAACAATTATGCAGATAGCTAATGCGAGGGCACTGAATAAATATATTTCTTCTTTGATCTTAATGGAGTTGACAACCCGGATATACGGTAATCCCGAATAGTGAAGATTTACATTTTGCTCTTCTTCAAAATTATGACAAATATTCCCGATAGACCTGACCATCTTTTCACGATCCCTTGTATGCATCTTATCTTTATTGACTGTAATTGCCAGCAGATAGGAATCGGTTTCAGAATTATAGATAAAATTTTTATAAAAAGGCAGACTGTGAAATTCACTGGCCAGACTGTCCATCTCCTCCTGAGTTTTTATAGTATCGGGAAAAATCCTTCTGACCTGAAAATGTTTCTCTTCTGAATTTTTGACAAGATTGTATGTATTGGCAACAGACAGAAGGTTTTCAACTCCCTCGACCTGCGACAGGTTATCACACAAATTTTTCCAGTGTTCAAAATTCCCGATATTGAAAAAATTTGAATCCTGAATACCAATAATAATAAGATTTCCCTCCTCTCCAAAAATATCAACGAAGTATTGATAATCTTTATAAGCCTGATCCCTTTTAGGCAACAGTGAAGAATATTCGTAAGACATCTCCACTTTTAAGGCATGATATCCAAAAAAAGCGGTCAGGGCGAATAAAATGCTGAGCAGAAGTATTTTATTTCTGAGAATAATACCGGAAACTTTCAGCCACATAATTCCAAAATAAAGAAAGGGCGAAAATAAAAGAATTATTCGTATTATGAAAAAGCCGGACGACTATATTAATACTTTCTTCCCTCTTTATCGAGCATTGGAACAAAGCGAACAGGCAGCACATTTTGTCGTTTAATCTTACCCTTTCTCTTTTCCAAAAGAATTAAGTTCTGAACAGGATCAGTACCTACAGGAATTATCATGCGTCCCCCTTCGGCAAGCTGTTGCTGAAGCGGTTCAGGAATTTTTGTCGGCGCACAGGTAACAATTATCGCATCATAAGGGGCATAAGCGGGCCAACCCTCAAATCCATCGCCAACCTTGCAGAATATGTTATCGTAGCCTAATTCAGAAAAAAGCTTTTGAGCCTTAACCCCGAGCTCCTCAAAAATTTCAATTGTGAAAACCGAATCACATAACTCAGCAAGAATTGCAGCCTGATATCCGGAGCCTGTTCCGATTTCAAGAACTTTATCGGTATTTTTCAGATCAAGAGCCTCTGTCATAAATGCAACAATATATGGCTGTGAAATGGTCTGACCTTCCTCAATCGGCAAAGGCGAATCATTATATGCATATGGAAGATACTTAGGCAAAACAAATTTATGGCGCTCTACCTTTCTGAATGCATCCAGCACCCTTTTATCACTAATACCCCGGGCTTCGATTTGTGATTTAACCATACGTTGCCGTAATATATCATAGTTACTTTCATTTTGTCCGCATGAAAATATGGTTATCAGTAAAAAAATTATCAGTAAAGGAGTGGCGATACGTATCATAACTAATATGTTTTTTATATATACGTATCAATTTAAGTCATGTTTCTGATTTTTCCAATGCCCTTTAACAGATATAATTACTTACTCATTCTGCCAAAAACCAACACTTCATAAGCATCATAACGCTATCCCGGGCATAATAAGTTAGCATATCATTAAGATTGTTTAAAAACATCACTGAAAACATATTAATCAATTACAATTTTTTGTTATTTTGTCCTATCAATATGATAGGATTGATAGGATAACAAATTAAAAACATACAAAGATGAACAGGAACAGAATAACAGGATTGATATTAAGCTTGCTGTTAATGGCGTTAATTACAGACACAAACGCTCAGACAAACTTCAGGCTAATGCCTGAAAACAGCAAATTACAAATTACAGGTACCTCTTCGCTTCACGACTGGGAGATGGATGTCAGAGAATTCGACTGTAATGTTACGGCACAAAACACCCCTGCTAATATTACACTAAGTCAGATTGAATTTACCTGCCCTGTTGAAAAGATAACCAGTAACAACAGAATAATGGATAACAAGACTTATAATGCCCTGAAAGAGAAGGAGCATCCTGTCATATCATTCAGATCAAATGATATTTCAGTCACCAATGCTGAGAATGGAAATGTTGAAATAATTGGAATAATAACAATTGCCGGTGTAGCAAGAGAGATAAATTTCAGCGCTGAGGTCAATGTTCAGGGTAACAGTCGCATAACAGCAGAGGGCATAGTATCTGTAAACATGAAAGATTATAAAATTGAACCCCCCACTGCCATGCTGGGTACATTAAAAACCGGGGAAGAGGTAAAAGTCAAATATAGTTTTGAATTTATCTCCCGTGAAAACGAGATAACAAGAAATAATTAATTCTAAATTAAATAATTCATGAAACAAATTTCAATTTTTATTATCAGTCTTTTGTTCAGCGTTCAGTCCTTTTCTCAGCAGTTTGAGAAGCCAAAGGCAGATGCAAACGAATTTGAAAAACTTAAAGTCAAAGTAGGTGCTGATTTTGCCATACAGCTTCAAACAATTGATCATGAAGCTGATGTTGAACTAATTGACCTGAAAAATAATTTTAATTTGCCTACAGCCAATCTCAACATTACGGCAGATCTGGCACCGGGCATACAATTGTATATTAACAATTATATGTCGTCGCGACACCATAACGAAGCCTGGGTAGAAGGGGGTTATCTTACAATGGATTACCTGCCATTTCTTCCGGCAAGCAATAATATTATGAAATACCTTACCATAAAGGCAGGTGTTATGATGCCCGATTACGGTGATGCACACTATTTCAGGAGCAATAATGCGGCTGTAACCAATAATCCGTTTGTAGGAAACTGGATAATGGATGCATATACGACAAATCCCGGTATCGAAATTTTATACCGCAATAACGGTATTCTCGCACTTGTGGGCACCAATAACGGAAGGGTGAATTATGGCAGAGGTAATGATCTGGGAGAAGACCTTGTCTTTAACTGGAAATTGGGATATGATAAAAATATCACATCAGATTTCAGGTTACGTGCAACAGTATCCGGATATCATGTCGGCGAAGGACACAGCGGTTCATACCTATGGGACGGAGACCGTGCGGGAGCCCGCTACTACAGTGTAATGCAAAAAGCTTCAGCCACAGGTGACGATTATAAATCAGGCAGATGGAGTCCGGGCAGCGGACAGTCGGAGATGAACAGCTACATGGCTAACCTGTTTCTTAACTATAAAGGCCTGGAAGTATTCGGAATATATGAATCGATGAAGGGAGTCAGAAACAACACTGATCAGCACTTTACACAGACAGCATTGCAGGCCCTGTACCGCATAGGAAGTTTTTATGCAGGGATAAGGATCAATAAAGTTTCAAACAATGACGGTTCATCCGTAAACCGGTTCAACCTTGGAGGAGGCTGGTATATGGTTGATAATATGGTTATTAAGCTGGACTATGTAAATCAGGAGTATGACGGTGCGGCACATGGAGATATAGATGGTGGAAAATTTAAGGGATTGGTTCTTGAAGCAGCTATTTCATTTTAAAGATTAACAGGGATTACCGGTTGCCCCGGTAATCCTTCCTGCTTCTCTTCAAAGCCCTGACTGAAAAAGTTTTCAATATTAAAATTTATGAAGACAATCAATTTTTAAGATATAATTAATGATCAGACAGCACATTTAAAAAAATTTAATTTTTAACGTATATCCGGCAGCATGATGATCAATATATGGGGAAAATATCTGTTATGTCTTATACAAATTTTGATCTTTACAAATTTGCACAGTACGGCGTCGGAGAATAAAGCTGGGTCCGGGGCAACTGAATATGAAAGTTATATCACTATAAAAGGCTCATCAAACATTAATAATTTCCAGTTGGTAAATCAAAGCCCAAACCTTGAAAAATTCGATATCAGAGATCTGATTAACAATGACGGAATCAGTGATACATTTGAGAGAATACAGGTAGATGTTAAAGAGTTCATTTGCCGTAATAAACTTCTCTGTGAAGATTTTCAGGAGATGTTGAGCGTATCAGAATTCCCGTATATATACATATACATAAAACGTAAAGATTATTCCGGTAACCAAAAATTTGGTGAAGTATTCAATTTGCAAACAAAAATTTCAATTGCCGGAGTGACCCGGGACTATACAATTCCCTGCCGTATAGACCCATATGATAACACGGGTTTCGAATTAACCGGCAGTAAAAATATAGCATTAACTGACTTTAACTTAAATCCCCCCAAAAAAGTATTTGGTGCAATTAAAGTCAACAACAACGTTTTTATTAACTTTGCAATAAGATTTCCGGTTAATGAGATAAACGATGAAATTTAGTACGCGGACAAGATATGGAATAAGGGCTGTTCTGGAAATTGCAATGAGTGGGTCTGACAACGGGATTTACCAGAAAGAAATTTCAGAAAATCAGGATATCTCCTACAAATATCTCGATCACATTATAAATTCTCTTAAAGTTGCAGGTATAATCACGAAAGCTTCAGGAAAAAAAAGTGGTTACATTCTAACACGCGATCCGGAGGATATTACCATTTATGATATACATAAAGCATTTGAGCCGGAAATATGTATAATTGACTGCATGGCCATGAATACTTTCTGTGAAAGAGAAAATTATTGCGCACTCAAAGGATTTTGGGGCAGATTAAATAACCATATAATAGACTATTTTAAATCGACTACCATAAAAGATTTAATGGAAGAACAAGTTAAACTGGAAGACCTGGCAGGTATAACAAGTTAAACAGATTATTTTTGGGTATCTCAACGCTGAAACAGCAAAACACAATAAAATCAGTTTTTTGATTTAATATGAACATCTCTTTGGGGAAAGGGTATTTGAATGCCATGCTTTCTGAATGCATCATCTATAGCATATCTTAAGTCGCTTTTTGTATTCTCCACCGTAAAAGACTCTTTAACCCAGAAATAGACCTGGAAATCGAGTGATGAATCTCCAAAATTATTGAATCTCACAAAAGGTTTGGGATGAGTTGAAATATTTTTGTGTTTCATGGCGCAATCAAGAAGAATATCAGTAACTAGTTTTGTATCTGACCCATAAGCAACACCAACTCCGACTGAAAACCTGGTATTGTAATCCATTTGGCTCCAGTTTATTATTATATCATTTACAAATTTGGAATTGGGAACTACCAGGATGACATCATCACGAGTCTTAATTTTAGAGGTTCGCAGTCCGATATGTATAACTTTCCCGACAGTGTCATCTTCAAGCTCAATTACATCATTGATCTGAAGGTTCCTCTCAAAAATCAATACTATACCCGATGCAATATCACTGAACAGTTGCTGAATACCAAAACCAACACCAACCAGTAATGCTGTAACACTGGCAAGCAAAACAGTGACTTTTACTCCTGATGTCTCAAGCAGAAGAACAATTACTACCACCCAGACCAGGTATCGTAAAATCAGGTAAACCGACCAGTATGACCGCCTCTCAGCCTCCTGCCTGTTGATAAACCGCTTGAAAAATCCGCGTAAGATTCTGAGTCCGATATAGGTGGCAATCAAAACAAGAACAACAACAACAACACCCTGAATAGTTATATTTACATGTTCAGTCTTTAAAATCTGAAAATTAATCAGTTCCTTAAAGTTCATAGGTTAATTGCATATTAATTAGACGTCTGTAAAAATTTTTTAACCTCCCGGATTTTAAAAATAATAAATTGATCTGATATTCAGAGCTAATCTCATCTAATCATTGCAACGGGAGACAAATATCCTGATTATTACTTTCGGTTCATAGAAATAATTATTCCCGGTTCAAACAGTGCGCTGTATGCAGCCGGCGAATTCACCTGCTCAACGGCTTTTTGAATAACATCATCACCGTCAAGAGAGGAACGAATAGCACCTTTCTGATAATAGTAACGGGTAACTATTTCATTCAGTAATAATGATTTAATCTCTTTATTAAAGACTTCCATATCTTTATCCAAATGAGGTTCCAGTTTTGCTTTTAAGCTTGCAAATTCATTCTCAGCATGGTCATAATATTTCTCCTCCTTTGCTGCTTTAATCAATTCATCGATCATCTGTTCCGACTCAGACTCATATGCAAAATTATTCTCCTTTAAAAATGCGGCAAAATTCTTATAGATATAATCCGTTATTTCAAAATTATCAGGAGAAGGTATAGATTCATTCTCATTGGAAAACCTGGTTGCAAAATCGAAAATCTGATATTTTGTAAGTAAGGCTGCACTAAGATTACTGAGTTGTTCAGGTTCAATGACTATATCCGGAACAACACCTCCACCGTCATACACCTTGCGGCCTTTTTTGGTAGAGAATTCTGAAATTAGAGAATCAGGCACAAATCCCACACTGCCATCTTCATTGCGATGAGCATAATCGAGTGCCTGAATACATCTGCCACTGGGGATATAATATTTCGCAGTAGTAACTTTCAATTTGGCATTATAACTTAAATCGCGGGTAGTCTGCACCAAACCCTTTCCAAAAGTACGTGAACCAATAACGAGTCCGCGGTCTAAATCCTGCAGTGCTCCTGCAACAATCTCAGAAGCAGAAGCAGATGCCCTGTTTGTAAGAACTGCTATTCGGATTGCCGTATCAAGCGGGGCTGAAGTGGCAGTATAGGTCCTGTCCCACTGTTTCACTTTTCCACGGGTACTGACAATCTCCTCTCCCCTGGGAACAAAAAAATTCACAATTTTTACAGCTTCCATAAGGAGTCCGCCCGGATTGGAACGTAAATCCAAAATTAATGAAGTGGGTTTTTTGGCTTTAAGTTCAAGAAATGCCTTTTTAACCTCTTCGCTGCAATTGGCGGTAAAATTTGACAACCTTATATATGCAGTTGACTGGTCGATCATTCCGTAATAAGGAACCGCATCAATAGTGATCTTCTCACGAACAACATCCACCTCAAACGGTTTTTTGTCGCCAGGCCTGAGCAGTTTTACCTTCACCGGCTGTTTGGCCGGGCCTTTCAGTAAATTGCTTACATCTTCGGTGGTCATCTCCTCAGTAGACTTCTCTTCAACTTCGAGAATTATGTCACCCGCTTTCAATCCGAATTTTTGAGCAGGAAATCCCTCATATGTTTCGGCAATAACGATTTTATCATTCTGTTTACTTATCAATGCTCCTATTCCCGCATATTCACCTGTAGTCATGAATCGGAAATCTTCCATCTGTTCTTCCGGTATATAATTAGTATACGGATCAAGTGACTGCAGCATCTCGTCAATACTGGTCCTGACCAACTCCCCCGGATTAACATCATCAACATAGAACAGGTTCAATTCCCTGAAAAGACTGTAATATATTTCAAGATTTTTTGCAATCTCAAAATTTCTCTGATCGGGATTAAAGCTGTAGAAACCAAGACCGGCAATTACAACTACAGATATTCCTAATAAAAATTTTTTCCAGTTCATATTATCCCTCCGCTTTAACCTGAATGATTATCAGACATGCAATAAATAAAATTTTAAGAAACAAAATTAATAAACTTAAACAATATTTATCTTCGAAGATTTTAATGTTTGTTAAAAACCCGGGTGATTACTTAAACCCTTAACCTTAAATTACTATTTTTAAAGCATGAGAAAATGCAGGGAAATAAGCGTTATCAGGCTCGGAGGGCAAAAATTAATTTTTATTTTTTTAT
>Ga0209270_1000423_pt1 | contig 94703 bp, 76 predicted proteins | sample MTBAKSrepl1MetaG_FD_187456 | JGI IMG/M metagenome (GOLD analysis project Ga0209270, IMG submission 187456) | Enrichment culture microbial communities from Arthur Kill intertidal strait, New Jersey, USA, that are MTBE-degrading - MTBE-AKS1... | ecosystem: Environmental > Aquatic > Marine >...
AGCACCGAGCACACCGCCGCCGTCCAGGGGTTGCCGCCTCGCGCCTGGCATCGGGACGAGGACCACCGGGGTTTCTTCCAGAGATTCATGCAGAAGACCTCCTTTACAAGGCATGCGCCGGTGGGGAGGGCATTGCCGTTTTTTTTGACCGTATGCTTTCATTATCGGTATCATGCCAGAAGGGTTGAACAGGGAGAGGTCCGCCAGGAAGCCGGCCCGTTCTGCCGCAGTCCGGTTTGTGGTACCGTGACACGGCCTGCGGTCCCGTGTCCCGGTCCGAGCGGTCGGCCTGGATCCCTCCTTGGAACGACCCGCAGGGTGCGTAAAAGGGGGTGAGGCGTGATCGATTTCCATCAATTGCGGATATTTGTTGCGGTTTACGAATGCCGGAGCTTCAGCAAGGCCGGGAAGAAGGTGTATCTTACCCAGCCAACCGTGAGCGGCCATGTCGCAGCCCTGGAGGAGTCCCTGAAGACGCGCCTGTTCGACAGGGCCGGCCGTGAGGTCCTGCCCACGAAGGCGGGGGAGTTACTCTATCCCCTTGCCAGGAGGACGCTCCATATGCTCAGGGAGGCGGAGGAGGAGGTCGCGTCCTTTCTCGGCGGGGAGACTGGGGAACTGAGCATAGGCGGGAGCAACATTCCCGGGCAGTACATCCTCCCGCGCCTTGTGGGGGCGTTTAAGGCAATGAGGCCCGAGGCCCGGGTGGTGTTGAGAGTGGGGGACACCGCGGCCGTGGCGGACATGGTCGAGGCGGGCGATATCGAAATCGGGATGATCGGAGCTGCGCTGAACAGACCGGGCCTCGTGTTCGAGCCGTGCGCGGACGACCTGATGGTCCTCATCGTTCCGCCTGGCCACAGGCTTGCCGGGGTGTCAGAGGCGGTGGTGGAAGAGGTCGCCCGGGAGCCCTTCGTGGTGAGGGAGCAAGGGTCCGGGACCAGGCTCGTGATCGAACGGGCCTTGAAGGCCGCGGGTTTCAAAGGTCTTGATGCCTTCCCGGTTGCGGCGGAGATGGGGAGCACCGAGGCCGTGAGGCAGGCGGTGAAGGCCGGGGTGGGGCTGGCCATCATTTCCAGACGGGCGGTGCGGGACGACGCCGACCACGGCCTGCTTTCCATCGTCGAGCTCAACGGGGTCGACCTTGCGCGGAGGTTTTTCCTTGTCTGGCGCAAGCGGCGCAGCCTGTCGCCCCTGGCGACGGATTTCTGCAGCATCGCCAGGGAGGCCTGCGCCGGGTAAGAGGAAAGCCTTCATAGGGCAGCGCATCTGCTTTGTGGCGGGCACTGGAAGTACAGGGAGTACGACTGCGTGGCCGCCGCCTTGCAGTTGCAGCACCCTGTGAGGGCTTCCAGTTCGGGGAGTTGCGGCATTGGGACTGTGCCTAACCCCGTGATCAGGTACGGTAAGAGGACTCATCTCGCTCCGGCCCTCTGACCGGGTGCTGCAGGGGCGGTTTCCCCGTTGTCAATGCATCAGAGCAATGGTAGGGTCGTCTCCATGGAATTCGAACTCAAATGGCTCGCCTGGGAGATCACAAGGCGGTGCAATCTGCACTGTGTCCACTGCCGTTCCTCGTCGGAGATGGATGTGCGGGATCACCCGGATTTTTCCACCCGGGAGGCATTCAGGATCATCGACGACATAAGGAGCTTCGCCCAGCCGGTGGTGGTGCTGTCCGGAGGGGAGCCGCTTCTCAGGGGTGATGTGTTCGAAATCGCCCGGTACGGCACGGACAGGGGACTTCGGATGTGCCTGGCCACGAACGGCACTCTGGTCACCCCGGAGGTCTGCGCCAGGATCAAGGATGCCGAGATCCGCATGGTCTCTCTCAGCCTCGACGGCGCGTCGGCGGAGGTCCATGACGATTTCAGACAGCAGCCCGGGGCCTTTGAGGCCGCGGTGAGGGCCGCCAGGCTTTTCAAGGAGCACGGGATCGGTTTCCTGGTCAATTCTTCCTTCACCCGCCGCAACCAGAAGGAGGTGGGGAAGGTGTACAGGCTCGCCAAGGAGCTCGGGGCCACCGCCTGGTATATGTTCATGATCGTGCCTACCGGCCGGGGCGAGGACATCATGGAAGAGCTGATCTCTCCCGAGGACTACGAGGCCTTGTTGGAATGGCATTACGAGATGGAGAAGGGCGAGCGGGACATGCTCGTCCGACCCACCTGCGCGCCCCACTATTATCGCGTGCGGCTTCAGAAGGCCAAGGCGGAGGGGGTCAGGCTCGAGCACAGGACCCTCAAGTTCTCCACGGGCGGGGCCAAGGGGTGTCTGGCGGGACAGCTCATAGTACTCATAGACGTGGACGGAAACGTGCTGCCGTGCAGTTATTTTCCAGTGTCGGCAGGCAATATCCGGGAAAGGCCGCTGAGAGAGATCTGGGAAAACAGTCCCCTCTTCAAGGAGCTCAGGGACTTCGCCGGATACAAGGGACGCTGCGGGAGCTGCGAGTATATCAGGGTCTGCGGGGGCTGCCGGGCCCGGGCCTATGCGGTCCATGGGGATTATCTGGCGGAGGAGCCCTTCTGCAGCTATGTTCCCAGGCGGATTCAGGGGACGACCCCGGACATAGACGGGGGTTCATCGGCATGAACGACAGATTTCTGCGGGCCTGTTCCGGCGAGGCCGTCGCGCCCGTGCCGGTGTGGCTCATGCGGCAGGCAGGGCGCTACCTGCCGGCGTACCAGGAGGTGCGGGGCAAGACGAGCTTCCTCGCCCTGTGCAAGACCCCGGAGCTTGCGGCCAGGGTGACCATTCAGCCCGTGGACATCCTCGGGGTGGACGCGGCGATCCTCTTCTCGGACATCTTGATCCCCCTCGAGGCCATGGGTGTCGGCCTCGAATTCCACGAAGGCCGTGGACCGGTGCTGGATCCGCCCGTGAGGTCCCGGCGGGACGTGGAGGCCCTGAGACCCATCGATCCCCAGTCCGACGTCCCGTTCGTGCTGGACACCATCCGCATCCTGAGACGCGAACTGGCGGGCAGGGTTCCGCTCATCGGTTTCTCCGGTGCCCCCTTCACCCTGGCCACATACCTCATCGAGGGCGGGACATCGCGGAGCTTTGTCCACGTGAAGAGGCTGATGTTCGAGGCGCCAGGCCTTTTCCACAGGCTGATGGGTCTTCTCGCGGAGGTCGCTACGGCCTATCTCCAGGCCCAGATCCGCGCCGGGGTCCAGGCCGTCCAACTTTTCGACACCTGGGCGGGCATCCTGGCGAGGCGGGACTACGAGGAGTTCGCCTTCCCATATACAGAGAGGATCCTGGCCGGCCTGGCGGGCCTTGGGGTGCCCCGCATTTCCTTTGTCTTCGGCGGGGGACATCTCCTGGACCTCATCGGGACCGGGAGCGCCGACGTTATCGGTCTCGACTGGCGCACGGATCTCTCGACCGCAGTGGCCAGGCTGGGCGTTGGAAAGGTGTTTCAGGGGAATCTGGACCCCTGCGCCCTTTTCCTTCCGGAGTCCGCCCTGAGGGAAAGGATCAAGACCATAGTGAAGGAGGGCCGCCGGGCCAGGGCGCATATCTTTAACCTCGGCCATGGGGTTCTCCCGGAGATTCCGCCCGAGAAGGCCAGATTGGTGGTGGATCTGGTCCACGAGGTTTCGGCCTGATGGTGGGGGTTCTCCTCCTCAACATGGGGGGGCCGGATTCGCTCCAGGCCGTACGGCCCTTTCTTTTCAACCTGTTCTCGGACAGAGAAATCATTCAGCTCGGCCCGCGTTTCATCCAGCCCGCCATCGCCTGGTGGATCGCGAAGAAGCGGGCGCCGAAGAGCCGGAAGGCATATTCCCGGATCGGGGGAATGAGCCCCCTGGCCTCCATCACGAGGGCCCAGGCGAGCGCGGTGGAGGCCCTGGTCAACCGGCAGGGCGGCGTGCGGATCTGCTGCCGTCCCGGCATGCGCTACTGGCACCCTCGGACCCCCCAGGTGCTCGCCGAGTTCCGGGAGATGGGGATCCGCCAGGTCGTGGCGCTTTCGCTGTACCCCCATTACAGCCGGGCCACGAGCGGCTCGTCCCTGGCGGATTTCGCCGCCGCCGCCCGTAAGCTCCAGATGGAGACTGCGGTGATCGACAGTTTCCCCGACCATCCCGGGTACGTGGAGGCCCTTGCAGAGACCGTATGGGACGGGCTCGATGCAGCGCTCGGGTCACGAGTGCCGAGGGAGCCCTGGAGTCTCGGCGACCCGCCGGAGAATTTCGCACTGGTCTACAGCGCCCACAGCCTCCCCCGGCGGATGGTGGAAGAGGGGGACCCCTATGTGGAGCACATCCACCGTACCATCGCCCCCCTCGAGAGGCGCACGGGGATCAAGGGGACTCTGTGTTTCCAGAGCCGGAGCGGACCGGTCAAGTGGCTGGAACCCGCCACCGACGTCTGTCTGGCCGAAATCGCCGGAAAGGGCGTCAGGCGGATCCTCATTCTTCCCATCAGCTTCGTGTCCGACCACGTAGAGACCCTGTATGAGATAGATGTTCTCTACGCAGACACCGTGGCGGGCATGGGAGGGCGCCTGTTTCGTACACCTTCCCTCAACGACCGGCCCGGTTTCATCCAGGCCCTGGCCGGCCTTGTGGAGCTGTGTCTCAAGGAGGCGGGATGGCGCGGGTGATCTTCGTCGGCGGCGGGATGTCCGGTCTCTCCTGTGCGTGGTTTCTCAGGGAGTTCCGGCCCGGGTGGGAGGTCGTCGTTCTCGAGGCGCTGGAGCGGCCCGGTGGCAAGGCCCGGACCCGCCTGGAGGATGGCTTCCTCTGCGAGACCGGCGTGAACGGGGTGCTCGACAACAAGCCGTCCACCCTGGAACTCGCCGGCCGGCTGGGGATTCAGCCCCTCCGCAGCAGCGATTCCGCACGGCGCCGTTTCGTGGTGAAACAGGGCAGGCTTCTCAAGCTGCCGGAGTCCCCTCCGGAGTTCCTCACGTCTCCCCTCCTTTCTCCAATGGGACGCCTGAGGGTTCTCCTGGAGGCCGTGACTCCGAGGGGCGAGTTCGGCCGCGATGAATCGCTGGCGGATTTCGCCCGGAGGCGCCTCGGCAAGGAGGCCTTCTCCCGCCTGATAGACCCCATGGCCACCGGGATTTACGCCGGCGATCCGGAACAGCTCTCGCTCAGGAGCTGTTTTCCCCGGATCCATGAACTGGAGAGGGAGTACGGCAGCCTGATCCGGGCAATGCTCAAACTCAAGAAGGAGGCCAGGAGGAAGGGAAGGGCGGGGCCCGGGGCGGGACCCGGCGGGACCCTCACCTCCTTCCGCCTGGGGATGAGTGAGCTTGTGGACGCCCTTGTTTCTTCCCTGGGCGACGTTGTCCGGCCGGGAACACCGGTGAGATCGATCTTGATGAAGGACTCGGGCTGGGGCGTAGGGCTCGAGAGCGGGGAGGAGATCGAGGCCTCGGCGGTGGTCCTCTCCTGCCCGGCCGGGGACGCCGCCAGGATGGTGCACTCTGCCCTTCCGGAGCTCGCCTCCGCCGTGCGGCACATCCGCTATCCACCGGTGAGCGTGGTATGCTTCGGCCTGCGGCAGAAGGATGTGCGGCAATCTCTGGACGGCTTCGGGTTTCTGGTGCCGGGTTCTGAGCGCCGGAAGATCCTGGGCACACTCTGGGATTCGTCCATCTTTCCGGACCGTGCCCCCGAGGGGTATGCTCTGCTCAGGACCCTGGTCGGCGGGGCGAGGGCCCCGGAGGTGGCCCGGCTTTCGGACGAGGCCCTGACGGACCTCGTGGTGAGGGAGATCTCGGATCTGATCGGGCTTGAAGCGAGGCCGGATTTCGTGCGGATCTACCGGTGGGAAGAGGCCATACCCCAATACGAGGTGGGGCACGAGGCCCTCATGAAGAAGGTCGAGACCGAGCTCGAAAGGAACCCCGGACTGTATGTGCGATGCAACTGGACCGGGGGGGTGAGCCTCAATGACTGCGTGGCGAACTCCCAAAGGCTTGCCCGGCGTATCGCGGAGCAGGTGCCCTGAACCCCCGGGGCTGCAGTGTCGCGGCCTCAAGCGGAGGTCAAGGTCTTTCTCTTGCGCTGCGCCCGGGTGGAATGCCGCCTGCGGACGCATGTGCTCCGGGGCCGGAAGGAGAGGGGTCCCCGAAGCGAAGCCGTCGCCCGCCGCTTTCTTGAGGCGTCTGTGAGCCCCGGTCCGGCGCGCTATGACTGCGTGGTCGCTGGCGGCGGGCCCGCCGGGGCCTTTCTTGCATACCTGCTCGCCTCAAGCGGGGTCCGTGTCCTTGTCTTGGAGAAGAGGCGGTTTCCCAGGTCGAAGACGTGCGGTGGAGGCGTGACGAGGCGCGCCATGGATCTCCTTCCTTTCAGGATCGACGAGGTCCTGGAGGACGAGATTCTCAGTGCCAGGGTCGGACTGGGGCCTGATCACTGCCTCGAGGAAATCGTCTCGGAATCCCCCATGATCGGCATGGTGATGCGGGACCGGTTCGACAGTTTCCTCGTCGAGAGGGCGGTGGAGGCTGGTGCGGTTTTCCTCGACGGCACGCCGATCTCTTCCGTTTCCGGCCGTTTCGGAAACCTCTGTGTGCGGACTCCAGGCGAGACCTTCTCCACCGCTGTGGTGGCGGGTGCCGACGGGGTGAACAGCCTGGTCGCACGGAACCTGGGCCTTGCCTCCCGGGGCGGCCGCGTCCCCGCCCTCGAGGCCGAGATCGGGCTCCGGGATGGCGGGGCGCTGGCGCGGTTCCGCCACACGGTCCACTTCGATTTCGGCGTGGTGCCCGCGGGCTACGGGTGGGTGTTTCCCAAGCGGGATCATCTTTCGGTGGGCGTGCTCTCCCTTTCCCTCAGGGGCAGGGGGCTCAAGGCCGCCCTCGATCGCTACCTGGGGCACAAGGGGCTCGCCGGGGACCGGATCGAAGTGCGATCCGCCAAAGCCCACGCGATCCCGATGGGGCCCCGCCGCCGGCGAGGATTCGCCGTGCCGCAAGGCCTGCTGGTCGGCGATGCCGCCGGGCTTGCCGACCCGATCACCGGCGAGGGGATCTACCACGCCCTGAGGCAGGCCCGGATCGCCTCCGGCGTCATCGTGCGTTCCATCCGGGAGGGAAGGAGTTCTCTGGCGGATTTCAACTGCCTGCTCCAGAGAGAATTTCAGGGGGAATCGCTTTACGGCCGGTGGCTCGCCTTCCTGCTTTACCGGTTTCCCAGTCTGAGTCACCGGCTTATCAGGGCCAACGGCCCTGCGGTCACGGACCGCTATCTGGAGGTCATCCGGGGGGGCGCGGGCTACAGGGAACTCTTTCTGGATGCCGTCCGGCCGGGGAATCTCTTGCGCCGCCCCGGCCGGTGACCGCCCGGAGAAGCCCCGGCCGGGGGGAGGCGGGATATGCCGCTATCGGATGCCCTGGGACCGGGGTCCATCCAAGGGGGCTCCTTGACGGACCCTGGTCAGCCGGGCTGCTAGAAGAACACCGCCATGTGCCCGAAGAAGAGATCCCGATCATCGCGGCTGTCGGCGTCCGCCTTTTCGTATTCGTCGTGGATGAATCCCAGGGAGCCGATCACGCCCTGGAACAGTTCTTGGTTGAAGGTGATCCCGTAGCGCCTCTCCGGAAAGCCCAGACCTTCGGCTTCGTCGGAGCCGGCGTATTTCAGGGCGATTTCGAGATTGCGCCACCAGTTGTAGTTGTAACCGCATTCGATGTTCCAGACCGAAGGCTGTGCCCCGTCGCCGGATTCGGTGGCGAGCTCCGCCGCATCGAACGCATCCGCGGCGGCCATGTATTCGATGTCGAAGAAGAGACCCTTGAAGCCCATGTGGAGATATCCGTCGAGACCGCCGACGTAGTCCCGGAGGTCGTTCAGCCCGAGGGCATCCTCCAGGCCGTCCGAATCCGCGATGTTCGAGATGAAGGACGCCCCGAGGAGGGCGTCAAAGGAGGCGGTCTCGTCGTGGTACGAATAGTTGGCGTCGAAGCCGTAGCTTTCGATGCGATTGTCTTCGCCGGCCTCGTCGACGTCGCCGTTGAATATGTAGGCCGAAAGGGAAATACCCCGGTATGCGGCCCCCAACAGCGCCGCCTTCTCCCTGGTCTCCCCGAGGAGAAGCGTCAGCGGGGCGTCGATGAAGGGATCATCGGGAAAGTGGGTGAGGAGGGCGCCGAACGGGACGTACATTGCCCCGGCGCTGAAATAGACCGGCATGCGGTCGGTGTTGCCCAAGGTGACGATGGCGGAGTCAACGTCCAGGCTCGTCTCGGCGTTTTCGAAGGTGGGATCCTCGTAAAGGAGGACCGTCTCCACGTTCACCCAGTCGTTCACCTCCGCAGCCAGGCTGAGCTCAACCGTGGTCATGGCGAGGTCGCTCCGGTTCTCGCTGGATCCGTCGCTGAAGTCCACATCTTCCCAGGCCCCGCCGAACTCCAAGAGTCCGCTCACGTGAATACGCTTCTGGAGGTCGGAGAGAAATCCGCTTGTTTCGTCTCCGGCAACCGCAGCCGGTGCTGCTGCGGAAACGGGGGCCGCAGCCTTGAGAGCCCGAAGCTCCTGCTCGACCTGCTCCAGCCGCTCCGTGAGCATCCGGTTCTGCCGGACGAGTTCCCGAACCTCCTGCTCCAGGCCCGCCGTCCCTCCGGCACCGGCCGCGGCGGGCGTCATGGCGAGAAGGACGCAGGTGAACATTGTCAACGGGAAGAACATCCATGTCTGCCTTGTCATTAGGTTCCCCTCCTGTGTTTTTGCTGTCATGTCGTGTTCGGTGCCGGGAGGCCTTGGCTGTGGGAATGGCGACGCAGAGTGCCATCCGTTTCCCCCGGTCTTTCTCCCTCGGGGGCATTTCGGGCTCATGCCCTTTTGAAACTCCCTTTCGGCAGGATACAGAAAATACTTGACGCATGCGGCGGGGGAAAGCGGGCATTTCAGGCCCGCAGGGACCGGTCATGGCGTCGTTTACTTTCCTGGACTCTGCTTGAAATACGTTTTTCAGATTTGTGTTACCACAAAAATGGGTTGCTGAAAAGCCTTGCTGAGGCCCGGGAGACAGGCGCCTAAATGGCCCGGGCGTGATGCTGGAGGGACCATGGAGCCGTTCGGTCCCGGGTGTACACCCTCTTTCCGAGGCCTGGATAGCCGCGGCGTGCTATGCACGCCGAAATCGGCAGTCCAGGAGCAGGTCGTCCAGCCCCACCCAGGTAGGTTGGGTAGAGCGAAGCGAAACCCAACAACTCCCCCGCGAACCCGTCACTCCGTCCCCCAGTGCCGGTCAAACCGTTCTTCGCAAACCGGCCGGAACTGGAATGGAGCCGATCCTTCGGCGCTTTTACGAGACCGTGCTTCACCGGATTGAAATGCGGATATTCCACATGACACCTGAAATCGATTTCGTTCCGAATCCCGCGCTCCCAAAAACTGCGCCGCCCGACCCCTTTTTCACCCTTGTCTTGTCGGGATCTCGCAATCGGTCATCTGCGGGCTTCACTGCACCTCCGGCTGAACCCGCCCTTGATTGTGCGCCAACGCATCGAGAAATCCCGGTCTCCCTCCGGGAAAGTCCAGATGGAATTCAGGTGATCCGGAAGGGGTGCCGGTCCATAATTCGCCGAAATGTCCCTCGCAAAAGGGCGATATCGGCTGGAATGGAGAGGATCTCCGTGCTCTTGTAGGTCACGACGGGAAAGAAAGAGGTTTCGTCTTCGGCCTGCGCCCGGTGTATGCACCTGATCACAGGGTTCGGCACAGCCCCGATGCCGCAATTTTCCGAACTGGAAACCTTCACAGGGTGCTGCAGATGCAAGGCGGCGGGCACGCAGTGCAAGTGCGCCGACAAAGTAGATGCTATGCCCTGTGAGGGCTTACGGCGATATTGCATGGTCGAAGCCGCTCTGAGTGTTGGGTTTCGCTTCGCTCCACCCAACCTACCTCGGGCTCAGTCCAGTCCCAGAAAAACCGAGCGGCAGGGAGTCAAAACGACCGAGAACGCCGGCCACAAAAGCCTCCAGCCGGCGCGTCCCGGGATCGCCCAGGCCCCCTCCACAGGCCGGCAGGGCGGGAAATACCCATCCTCCTCACTCCCGTCCCCCAGGTGGATTCACCCGGCCCGCCTGGAATCTGCAGGGCCGCCTGTCTGCGGGACCGGCGGCTCCATCCCCTGGGACAACACCGAGCCCCGGATGCCTATTAAAACGTTGTTCACCGGCACCTTGACGCCAGCCGCCTCCATGGCCTTCTTCACGATGACGGAGAGCCCTCCGCAGCAGGGTACCTCCATGGATACGGTAGTCACGCTCCTGACCGACGCCGTTTTGAAGATCTCGGTGAGGCGGCGCACGGCGCCCGGAGCGTCGTCCAACTTGGGGCAGCCGAGGAGCACCGCCCGGCCTCTGACAAGAACCTGGTGGAAGTCCGGATAGGCCGCCGCCGTGCAGTCCGCCGCCACCAGGATGTCCGCGTTTTTGAGAAACGGCGCGGTTGCGGGCACGAGACGGATCTGGATGGGCCAGTTGGAGAGGCGCGCCTGCCGGTTGCCTGGGCGCCCGAGGGATGCGATGTCCTCCCCGGTCCCCTCCGGGGTCTCCGAGGCGAGATGCCTGACTGCGGCTGAGGGGCAGGCGCATGCGGTATGGATCGGGGCCTGGGCACATTCCTTCGGCCCCCCCCCGGAGGCCAGATGGGCCTCTACCGCGGCCTCGTCAAAATCGTCTGCCTCGCGCTGCACCACCCGGAGCGCGCCTGTGGGGCAGTGGCCGAGACACGCCCCGAGACCGTCACAGAATTTTTCCTCCACCAGGACGGCCTTGCCGCCGACTATGCGGATTGCACCCTCGGCGCACGAGGGGACACATTCGCCGCAGCCGTTACAAAGTTCGTCGTCTATCTCTATTATATTGCGCAGGATTTTCATGACACATCGTCTCGCTCTTTGAGTGATTCGCCGATCTCTCTTCCCGTCCGGGTGAGGAGGGTCGGGAGGGGTCTTCCGCCCTCCCCGTGATGCCCGGAGGTCCGGGATTTCGACTCCATTTCGGCCAGGATCCCGGCGTCGTGCAAAACCCTGAGGTTCAGGTCTCCGGAGCCCCCTGGAGATGGGCGTCCGGTGAGTAGTGCGTTCACCTCGTCCGACAGTTCCCGCCCGGCCCCGAGCTCGGAGAGGAGTTCCGGGGCCACGAGGAGGCGGGGGAAGGGCCACACGGAGCCCTCCGCCGCCTGGGCCTCCATCTCGCGCAGGCAGACCCCTGCAAGCACCACCGCCGTGTCCGCCCCCTCCGCTGCGCCAATCCGCTCGGCATGGCGGGCAGCCCTGACAGCGCGGCCGATGCGCTGGAAATCCCCGCCAAGGCGTTTCTTCATCTCGGCGGCGATCCGGTCCCTGAGTCGGGCGGTCTTTGCCGCCTGGAGTTCTGGAGGGAGCCCGCCCAGGCACTGTTCGGCGTAGGGGCAGTGGGCGGCGCACCCGAAATCCAGCCTGGGGTTCGCCACCCGCCGCCCGCAGTTCCGGCAGGATCGGGCCGGATCGTCCTTGAAGAACTCCATGGCCGCCCCGCAACCCGGACACGCGGTCTCGAAGATGGCCTCGGCGCCCCAGTAACGGGTATCCTGGCCGGGACACTTCATGGCGCCCCCCTTCACCCAAGGATCGCCTTGAGGTCGGCGTCCGGGGTGGTTATGGGCTTGATGTCGAAGTTCTTCACCAGCAGATCGAGGACGTTCGGCGAGAGAAACGCCGGCAGGCTCGGCCCCAACCGGATGTGTTTGATCCCCAGCGACAGGAGAGTGAGCAGGATGGCCACCGCCTTCTGTTCGTACCAGGAGAGGATCATCGAGAGCGGGAGTTCGTTCACGCCGCACCCGAAGGCCCTCGAGAGGGCGACGGCGATCTGAATGGCGGAATAGGCGTCGTTGCACTGCCCCACGTCGAGGAGCCGGGGAATGCCCCCGATCGTCCCGAGCTTCTTGTCGAAGAACCTGAATTTGCCGCACGCCAGGGTGAGGATCACGGTGTCGGCAGGCGCCTTTTCCACGAACTCAGTGTAATAATTCCGCCCTGGTTTTGCTCCGTCGCAGCCTGCCACCAGGAAGAAGTGGCGTATGGCCTTGCTTTTGACGGCGTCCACGATCTTGTCGGCGACGGACAGAACGGCGTTGCGGGCAAACCCCACGGTCACGGAACCTTTGTCGGTGTCCTCGGGGAACCCCGGCATCTCAAGGGCCTTCTGGATCACCGGGCCGAAGTCCCTGTTCCGGATGTGCGTCACCCCGGGCCAGCCCACAAGCCCGCTCGTGAAGATGGCGTCGAAGTAAGAGTCCTGAGGCTTCTGGATGCAGTTCGTGGTCATGAGGATGGGCCCCGGAAAGGCAGGAAACTCCTTTTTCTGATTTTGCCATGCCGTGCCGAAGTGTCCGTAGAAATGGGCGTGTTTTTTGAGCTCCGGGTATCCGTGGCAGGGGAGCATCTCGCCGTGGGTGTACACGAAGATACCCTTCCCCTGGCTTTGTTTCAGTATCTCATCGAGATCCTTGAGATCATGGCCGGATACCAGGATCGCCTTGCCTTTCCTGGCACCGAGCGGGACGGTCGTGGGCACGGGGTGCCCGTAGGTACCGGTGTTGCCGGCGTCCAGGATTTCCATGGCCCTGAGGTTGATCTTTCCGCACCGGAGCACGAGATCCACCCATTGGTCCAGGGTCAGCTCCTTGTTTAGGGTCGCGGCGAGGCCCTCGTGAATGAAGGAGTACACGGCCTCGTCCTCCTGACCCAGGATCTGGGCATGGTCCGCGTAGGCCGCAACCCCCTTGAGTCCGTACACGAGGGTCTCCCGAAGAGAGAGTATGTCCGCATCAATATCGGGTTCCGCCTTCACCCCCACGGTATCCCCCTGTTTGACAAGACCTTCGATGGAGGAGGCCGGAACGAAGGCGGCCGGGCCTTCAGTGAACTGCACGTTCCCCCCGGCGGCGCCGATACGGGCCTTCAATCCCTCCCGCAACTCCACACACCTGCGTATGAGGCCTTCAAAGCGCCGTGGATCGAAGTCAACATTCGTGAGGGTCGAGAAGGTCGCTTCGCAGGTGAAGACATTCACCTCGCGATCGCTGACGCCCGTCTTCCTCCCTTCCACCGCCACGAGGGCAAGCCCCTTGAGGGCATGGAGGAGCAGGTCCTGCAGGGCCGCCACGTCCGGCTGCTTTCCGCACACGCCCATGGTGGTGCACCCATGCCCCTTTGCCGTTTGCTCGCACTGAAAACAAAACATCACGTATTCCTCCTTTGTCTCTTTTTGTTGGAGCCTCTCCGCCATGGATATCCCGGGGCATCCGGGTCTTCACCGAACCCGCGGCCGCACCCGAGGTCATGGGGGATCTTCCCGCCGGAGGGAGTCTCCGCCGATGATGAATCCAGGATAGCAGTGTCCCGTTTTCCAGCGCATTGACCTAAGTCAAGTCTGAAGACGCTGAAAATACCCCTTGTGCGGCGTTGCTTCGACTTCCTCGTCATTGCAGCGTACGTTCAACTACGCTTTATTCCTCGAAAATCTCGCGTCTTGCACCTGCCTGCGGCAGGCAGGTCTGATGCATTTTGAGCAGCGTCGGGCTTCAGGAGTTTTTGGGACTCGATCAAGTCTTTTTTCCCCAAGAAGGATGGAGAGGATCCGGGGTATGCCGGGTTGCCTGTCCCGGGCGTGCCCTTGCGAGAAGGGGGCGTTCACCCCTTCTTCCTGCCCCAAACCGCATACACGGGGTCCGCCTTGCGGAGCTGTGGGAAATAGCGGTCCGTGGGGGGGCGGGGTTTGCCCCTGGACGAGAAGGTCTCCAGGGCTTCGAAGGCCCTGGAACAGAGAAAATGGTCCAGCACCAGCCCCATCCGTTCGAATTCGTGCAGCTCGGGCCAGATCCGGATCGCCTTGGGGGGAAACCACCGGTTTGAAAAAGTGACGATGAATGGTCCCCGCGGCCTCAGGATTCTTGCGATCCCGGCGAAGACTTCGCGCGGGCGGACCAAGTACTCCACGGAAACGGAACAGATCGCGGCGTCGAAAGTCTTGTCCGGAAAAGGCGGATTCGGTTCCCTGTTGAGGTCGTGCAGCACATGCTCGGTCAACTGCGGATTCTGTTCCATCTCCTGGCGGTTGAGTCCAAGCCCGGTCACCCCGTTGAAGTCGACGCTGTCAGGCAGGTGGCTTCGCCAACTGCTCATGAGGTCGAGGACCCGCATCCCCGGGGCGAGGATGCTCCCGTAGAGCTCAACGATCTCCTCCTGGGCAGCCGAATCCGTGTGAACGATGAGGCGGGGCTGCCTGTAGAAGTGCAGGTCGTCGTCCTCGTTCTCTCTTGCGAGAACGTCGCGTCCCCCGAAGTCGGTGGGCCGGTGCTCGTACCGGGCCTGCATGCCGGGCCCCGACGTGAGGGTCTCGACAGGGTCTGTGCACACCCCTCCCCGTTCATCCGTACTGGGCGCGCAATCCAGAACCTTCACCCGCAGCAGCAGGGATCTGCCGGCCAGCGGGTGGTTGAAGTCGGCCAGGAGCTCGCTTGCGTTCACCGCGGCGCAGCGGAACGGCTCCATGTTCGAAGGGAAGATCCCAGGCATTCCGCGGAGAAGCCCCTTGGGATAGAACCGGCCGAAACAGGGGCTGGTCGCCGAATCGTCGAACCGGCCCCGCTCGATGGTGAACAGTTTCTGCCCGCTCCAGGCAGGGACGAGTCTGCCGGGGGCGAAGGACATATGGAATTCGTCCCCGGGCTTGAGGCCTGTCAACCGTTCCCGGATCGGGTCGGGGATCATGTCCCGCCAGAGATCGAGGCGGGTGAAGATCCTCTCCTTATGCTGTGCCTCCCCGCTGTCCCACGCGATTTCGAAGACGCAGTCCGCAACGCTGTGTGGCCCGAGGGTGTTCATCGATGCCCTTCTTTTCCCGCGGTCCGGAGGAAGGAGAAGAACCGGGGGCCGCGGGGTTCCAGGCCGGTCCGGGCGCCCTGTCACGCCCTCGCGAAGGTGACACGGCCGTTTTCGTCCATATCGATTTCGATCCGGTCACCTTCCTTGAAGGCCCCTTCCAGCACCCGGAGGGCGAGGGGGTCCTCGAAGTAGCGCTGAATCGCCCGTTTGAGCGGGCGGGCTCCGTAGGTCGGGTCGTAACCGACCTCGGCGATCCAGGCCCTGGCCCGCTCGGTCACCTGGAGGTCGTATTTCCGCTCGGCCAGCCGCTGTCTCAGGAAGCGGACCTGGATCTCCACGATCTTCTTGAGGTGTTCCCTGCTCAGGGCGTGGAAGATGATCTGCTCGTCAACCCGGTTGAGAAATTCCGGCTTGAAGTGGAGGCGCATGGCGTCCCTCACCCGGCGTTCCATCTCCTCGGGGTCCCTGATCTCCTGGATGAGATCGCTCCCGATGTTCGATGTCATGATGATGATGGTGTTCTTGAAATCCACGGTCCGACCCTTCCCGTCGGTGAGGCGGCCGTCGTCCAGGATCTGGAGCAGCACGTTGAACACGTCGGGATGGGCCTTTTCGATCTCGTCGAAGAGGATGACGGCGTAAGGCCGCCGCCGGACAGCCTCGGTGAGGTGCCCGCCTTCCTCGTATCCCACGTACCCGGGCGGCGCCCCTATGAGACGGGCCACTGCGTGTTTTTCCATGTACTCGCTCATGTCGATCCGGATCATGGCCTGTTCCGTGTCGAACATGAACTCGGCCAGTGCGCGGGCGAGCTCGGTCTTTCCGACGCCGGTGGGCCCGAGGAAGATGAAGGAGCCGATGGGTCTGTTCGGGTCCTGGAGCCCGGCCCGGGCCCTTCTCACGGCATTCGACACTGCCTGTATGGCGGGTTCCTGGCCGACGACGCGGGTGGAGAGCTTGTCTTCCATGTGCACGAGCTTCTCGCGCTCGCCCTCCATGAGTCTGCTCACCGGGATCCCGGTCCACTTCGAGATGACGGCGGCGATGTCCTCGGCGTCCACCTCTTCCTGGAGCATGCTGGCGCCGTCTTTCTGGATCTCCTTGAGCCTCCCTTCCTCCTGCTGGAGCTCTTTTTCCAGCCGGGGGATCTCTCCGTAGAGGATCTCCGCCACCTTGTTGAGATCGCCTTCCCGCTGCAGCCTCTCCGCCTCGATCCGGAGCTGGTCCAGGCGCTCCTTCTTTTCACGGATGTTCTGGATGATGCCCTTTTCCTGCTGCCAGCGGGCCTTGAGGCCGTCACTCTGTTCCCTGAGATCCGCCACCTCCCGCTCTATCTTCTGGAGTCTCTCCCTGGAGGCGGCGTCGCTCTCCTTCTTCAGGGCCTGCCGCTCGATCTCGAGCTGCATGACGCGGCGTTCGATCTCGTCGATTTCCGCCGGGAGGCTGTCGATCTCTATGCGGAGCTTGGCCGCGGCCTCGTCGATGAGATCGATGGCCTTGTCCGGGAGGAAGCGATCCGTGATGTAGCGGTGAGACAGTGTCGATGCAGCCACGATGGCGGGGTCCTTGATTCGGACCCCGTGGTGCACCTCGTATTTTTCCTTGAGACCCCGGAGGATGGCTATGGTGTCCTCCACCGTGGGTTCGGTCACCATCACCGGCTGGAACCTCCGTTCGAGGGCAGCGTCCTTTTCGATGTATTTTCGGTATTCATCGATTGTAGTGGCGCCGATGCAGTGGAGTTCCCCTCGGGCCAGGGCCGGTTTCAGCATGTTGGAAGCGTCCATGGCGCCCTGGGTCGCCCCTGCGCCCACAAGGGTGTGGATCTCGTCGATGAACAGGATGATCTCTCCCTGCTTCTCAGAGATGTCTTTCAGCACCGCCTTCAGCCGCTCCTCGAATTCTCCGCGGTACTTCGCGCCGGCGATGAGCGCCCCGATGTCAAGAGCCACGATTCTGCGGTCACGCAAGGTCTCCGGGATGTCGCCTGAGACTACCCGCTGGGCGAGGCCTTCCACGATGGCGGTCTTGCCCACCCCGGGTTCGCCGATGAGGGTCGGGTTGTTCTTGGTGCGCCTGGACAGGACCTGGATGACCCGCCGGATCTCGTCGTCCCTGCCGATGACCGGATCGAGCTTCCCGCTCCGGGCGAGGGCGGTGAGGTCCCGGCCGTACTTCTCCAGGGCCTGGAATTTCTCCTCAGGATTGGGGTCCGTGATCCGCTGGGTCCCCCGGATGGAGACGAGGGCCTTGAGAAAGGAGTCCCGGGTGACCCCCCGGCTGACCAGGGCCTGGGATGCCCTGGTATTGGAGGCGTCGAGGATGGCAAGGACGATGTGTTCCTGGCTCACGTACTCGTCCCTCATCTCCGCCGCGATGGCGAAGGCCTTTTCCAGGATTCCGTTGAGTACGGCGGAGAGGTAGACCTGGGTCCCGGCGCCGCTCACCTGGGGCAGCCTGCCGATGGCATCGTCGAGATCGTTCAGGATCGCCGGGAGTTCGACCCCCATCTTCTTGAGGACCGAAGGGATGATGCCCTCGGGCTGTTTCAAAAGGACCGCCAGCAGGTGCTCGGGTTCGATCTGCTGCTGCCCCTTCCCCGCCGCAAGTCTCTGGGCCTCCTGAATGGCCTCTTGAGATTTCATGGTAAACTTATCAAATTGCATGGGACCCTCTCGCCACGTGGAAGGTTGAGAATCTGATTTTTCTATTGAAGTCAGCTGGTTGTAATGAAACTCTGCAGGGCACACTAAGAACGCGGGGCGCTGTTGTCAAGGGAACCTCCTGTTCCGAACAGGCCGGCACGGGCGCCGGGCCAAACAGGACGAGACAAATATTTCGAGTCTGCAGTACGGAGGATCGGCCGTCATGACATGGGATATGGCAGCACTCAGGGAGCAGATGGACGCCGAAGAGGCGGCACGGCTCTCTCCCTTTGCGGCCCGCAGCGTCGAGGCGGTGCGCGAGCATCCCGAGGAGGTCCTGGCGGCCGGGCACAGGCAGTGGTTCTCCGTCGACGGCGACCGCATACTCCATTCCTTGGCCTACGCCCGGTACATCGACAAGACACAGGTCTTCTCCCTGGTCCCCAACGACCACATCACCCACCGGGTGCTCCATGTCCAGCTTGTCTCCAAGATCGCCAGGACCATCGGCCGTTTTCTCCATCTCAACGAGGACTTGATCGAGGCCATCGCCCTGGGCCACGATATCGGCCACCCGCCCTTCGGTCACGATGGGGAGCGCTGTCTCTCGGAGTTGTGCGTCGAACATGGCCTGCCGCCCTTCGTGCACAGCGTTCAGGGGGTGCATTTCCTCCGCTGCGTGGAGAGGAAGGGCAGGGGGTGGAACCTCAGCCTCCAGGTCCTGGACGGTATACTGTGCCACGACGGCGAGGCGCACTGCAGGAGCGTTTCCCCCATGCGGGGGAAGAGCTTCGCGGACCTGGACGCCGAGATCCGGACGAGGCTCGCGGACCCTTCCCGGGAACTCCGGCCCATGACCCTGGAGGCCTGCGTGATGCGCATGGCGGACGTCATCGCCTATATAGGGAGGGACATAGAGGACGCCATCCGGCTCCGTCTTCTCCGCCGGGACCAGATTCCCCACCGCTGCCGGGCTGTCCTCGGGGACACCAACGGGACGATCGTCTACCGCCTCGTGACGGACCTCATCCGCTCTAGCCTGGAGCGGGACGAGATCGCCTTCAGTGAAGAGGTCTCCGAGGCCCTCCAGGAGCTGAAGCGGTTCAATTATGAATCCATTTACAATAATCCAAAAATTAAGACGGAATATCACAAAATAAAGGGATTTTACAGTTTACTTTTCAATAAATTTCTAAAAGATATGGCCTCCTCAGCGACCGATTCCGTGATTTTCAGAGACTATCTCGACGGCATGGACCCGTCCTACATCGAGGGCCAGCCCTACGAGGCCACCGTCCGGGATTTCATCGCAGGGATGACCGACGCCTATTTTCTGAATCTGGGGAAGGAACTCCTCGTGCCCAGGCCTCTTCCGGCCCGTTTCCCGGTGGAATAGGCCCTCCGGGGCCCCTGTGGTGCATGCCCTTCGCCCCGGGGGAAGTGCACCCTTTTTTCACGGCCATGTCGCCTCTGGGGCGTTGATTCTCCGTCTCATTTTTTTGTCTCCTCCGCCCAGCCGGGCTTGCAAACCGCTGGATTCACAGAAAATGCCCTCCATGCCGATGATGACCACTGGGCTGGCCCTGGTTCAGGGCCTGTGAGTTCGGCCATACGGTGTTTCCTGGAGGCGTCAGCACGGCGTTCACCCCGGACCGGATGGCGAAGCTCTCGGGCATCGTGGACCAGCTTTACAGCTTCGCCGTCACGGCATACCTGCCCGACGTCCTGGCCTTGGGCCGGAGTTTTTCCGAATACTTCTCCATATGGAGTGGATACGCAACCTCCTCTGCTACGGCGGCTTCGCCTCCCTGGGTACCCCGCTCTTCTTTCCAGGCGTGATGATCGACGGGACAAGGGGATCCTTCCATGTGGAAAAGATCATGGAGGACGTGACCCATTCCTATTTTGCCGGAGGACCCAGGGCCTACCACCAGGGCGAAACTGTTCCGGACCCTGCCAAACCCGGCGCCTGTTCGTTGATCAAGGCCCCTGTAACTGATCACAGGGTTCGGCATAGCACCAATGCTGCAACTCATCGAACTGAAAGCCTTCACAAGGTGCTGCAGATGCGAGGCGGCGGGCACGCAGACGTACTCCGTGTACTTCAAGTGCCCGCCAACAAAGCAGATACGGTACCCTGTGAAGGCTTACAGGCCCCGCGCTACGACGGCCACCCCATGGAGACCGGACCGCTCCCCCGGGTCTGGATTAACGTGGACAGGGATCCGCGTATGCGCCAGATGCTGCAGGAGGCTGGTCAGGGGGACGGGGCGGCGTGCTCCGTCATGGGGAGGCATCTCGCCAGGGCGGTGGAGGCCGTCCAACTCCTGGAGTTCCTGCAAAAGGCCCTTGCGGAGGTGGATACGAGGGCATGCACCCTCACGCCGGTGGATCTGGGTTCCCCGGTCGCGGGCGAGGGGTTGGGTCTCTCCAACGCGGGTCGGGGAGAGCTCCTCCACTATGTCCCGGGGGAGGAGGGCAGGGTGAGCCGTTACCTGTGTGTGGTCCCCTCCACGTGGAACTTTTCACCGCAGACAGCGCAGGGAGGCCGGGGCCGGTGGAGAAGGCCAATCTCGGGACTCCTGTGCGGTATGCCAACGGAATGATCGAGGTGGGACGCGTGGTGCGGAATTTCGACCCTTGTCTCGCCTGTTCGGTCCACTGACAATGGAAGTGAACGTGCGACACACGCAGAACGGCGCACAGCAGGCCCAGGAGGGGCAGCGTCTCATGAGCGAGTTGGATCTTTTCTTCCGGGAACTTGCGGTGAGGGCCCGGGAAATGGCCCACACGGTCGCGCAGATCGGACACCTCTCCGGCGAGGTCTTGGGGGGCTCCACGAAGACATCCCGAAGATGCACGCTCTCTCGAGACAGACCAGTTCCGGCGTAGAGGGCTTGAAGCAGGCCTCCTCCGCCATGGAAGATGTGGTCAGCGCCCTTGAGAAGCACATCGGAAAGCTGCGCGAAAGCCTGCGGGCCGCCTAGCGGCCGTGCGCCGGACCCCGCTCCTGTCCCTAGGCGGGTTGCGTCCCGTTCTCTTCGAGCATGGCGAGCACCAGCGCCTCTTCGGCCCGGAACCGCTCCAGGACCGCCGCGCGGACCCCGGGGGTGGAGGAGCCGAACCTCCTGCCCCTGGCCTCGTATACCGCCTTGATCAATGCCTGATCCGAGGGTTCCACCCTCGGGGCATTCAATGCCGCGAAAGCCTCGGCAAAGACGTCGGCTGCCCCGGCTGTCCCGTGCTGGATTGCGGTGCTCCAGAGGACTTGCCTCAGCGCACCGGAACGGAGCCGCACATCGAGCCCTGTCTCGGTGAGGACGGCCCGGCAGGCCGGTTCATAGAGGGACCGCCTGGCGAACTCGTGCTGGAGCGCCCCGAAGCGGACAGGGTCCTCCAGGGCGATCCGCCGCCACTCCTCGGGCATCCCACCCTCGGTGCCTCCGGTATCGGCGGGTCCCGCAGTCCTGAGGCGCGCCGCCCAGTGGGGGGCGTCTTTTTCCAGGGAGCGGAGAAACTGCTCCATCGTCCCCTGGCGGGACGAAATCTGGTAGAGGCCGTAGGATGTCCCACCAGTCCGGTCATGGCCCACCGCCCCGACGCCCTCACCTCCGGATTCGAACCTGGAGGAGACGGCTCCCTGGGGTGGTGGCGCGGGGGCATCGACATCGGTCATGTCCTGGGACGGAGGGCTGTCAGGGCCGGCGGCAGGGGGGAACACGCCCGAGCGGAGTGCAGGTGTCAGGGGGGCATATGCGCTGGAACATCCCGGGGTCCGGTCTAGTTTCAGGATCAGGGAAAGGAGGACGCGGTCCCTCTCAAGACCCTGCAGGGCAGCGGCGAGATCCATGATGAGGGCCTTTTCCCCGCAATCCCCGGGGGAAAGAGGGAATTGCCGGCCGGGGATCTTTTCCTCTGCGGCCTGTTCGACCGGGCAGGACTTGCAGCCCTGCCTCCCCATGGTCTGTCCCAGACAGTCCTGAAAGCGCCGGGCGTGTCCCAGGCCGGACTGCAATGGCCGTGAGGAGGCGAGCGCCTTCGGAGGCGGCGTGGACGACCGGCAGGCGGAGAACGGGATCGCAGGCATGGTCTTCGTCATCACAGGGTCCTCGGTCCCCGGCCGAGGTGTCCGGTCCGGGGATCTGGGTTCGTCACGGGCTTGTGGTGTGTACAGCAAGAATCGGGCCGGTTGAGAGCGTAAATTTCAGAACCTGGCGTTTCCCGGGGTCCGGGGGAAGGGGATCACGTCCCGTATATTCTGCATGCCGGTGAGGTACATGAGGCACCGCTCGAACCCCAGGCCGAAGCCGGCGTGGGGACACGTGCCCCAGCGGCGGGTTTCGAGAAACCACCAGAGGCGTCCCGGGTCCACCCCCCTCTCCGTCATGCGGTGGAGGAGCACGTCGTGGCGTTCCTCGCGCTGGCTGCCGCCGATGATCTCCCCCACCTGGGGTACCAGGAGGTCCATGGCGGCCACCGTGCGCCCGTCGTTGTTGAGCCGCATGTAGAACGCCTTGAGGTCGGCGGGATAATCGACCACGAAGAGCGGCCCCTTGACCACCGTCTCGGTGAGATGGCGCTCGTGCTCGGCCTGGAGATCAAGGCCCCATTCCACAGGGAATTCGAAGGTTTCCCCAGAGGCCCTGAGCCGTTCCACCGCCTCGGTATAGGTCATCATGTGGAATTCCGACCTGCACAGGGCCTCCAGCTTGTTGATGAGCCCGGGTTCGATGCGTTGGTTGAAGAACTCGATGTCCTCCGCGCAGCGGTCCAAGGCGTAGCCGCACAGGAACTTCAGGAATTCCTCGGCGAGCCGGCAGTCCTCTGCCAGATCGGCGAAGGCCATCTCCGGCTCCACCATCCAGAATTCCGCGGCGTGGCGGCTGGTGTTCGAGTTCTCCGCCCGGAAGGTCGGGCCGAAGGTATAGACGTCGCCGAAGGCGGCAGCAAAGAGTTCCGCCTCGAGCTGTCCGCTCACGGTGAGACCGGCCCGTTCTCCAAAAAAATCTCTGTGCCAGTCGATTTCTCCTCCGGCCATGGGCGGTCGGGCCGGATCCAGGCCGGTGCACAGGAACATATCTCCTGCGCCCTCGCAGTCGTTTGTGGTGATGATCGGGGAGTGCAGATAGAGAAAGCCCCTCTGGTGGAAAAACGAATGGATGGCATAGGACAAGGTGCTTCTCGTCCGAAAGACCGCGCCGAAGGTGTTGGACCTGGGGCGCAGGTGGGCGATGGTGCGGAGGTATTCGGTGCTGTGCCGTTTCTTCTGGAGGGGGTACTCGCTGTCCGCCTCTCCCAAGACGAGGATTTCTCGTGCCCGCATCTCCCACTGCTGCCCCGGTGCAGGGGATTCCGCAAGGGGGCCGGTGACCGCGATGCATGACCCGGTCCCGACCTTCGAGACCTCCGCGAAGTTGGAAAGCGAGGCGTCCAGGACCACCTGGAGAGAGGCAAGGCACGAGCCGTCGTTCAGAGCGATGAAGGCAACGCCCTTGCCGCGTCGGACCGTGCGTACCCAGCCCATGACGGTCACCGTCCCCAGGGCCTTGCCGTTTGTGAGGGCCGATTCTATCCGGGTTCTGATGCAGCGCGGGTCGGCCGGCCCTGTCTTTCTTCTCTCGGACATCTGTCTTGCCTCCGCGGCCGCACGCCTTCGGGCAGGCCCGAATGGGATATTTCTCAAGGCCCTTTCGCGGTTTTGTCCACGCCTTTATAATGCCGGTCTTCGGGGCGAGTCAAGCTGCGTCCCGGAGGCGGTCCGGCGCCTGCCGTTTCTTCGAGGGCATCGAGTGCGGGGAGACGAACGGCCCGGAAGGCAGGATGAGAATATTCCTCAGGGGTGAATGGCCATGATCGTGGAGAAGGCCGAACTTTTGAATGGCAGACAGATCCGCAACCTCCGTGCCCGGGGCCACGGCCTCAAACCGGTCGTGTCGGCCGGGAAGGCCGGTATCACGGACAGCCTGCTGGCGGCGGTCGATCAGCAGCTTGAGGCCCACGAACTCATTAAGGTGCGGTGCCTCGACGCGTGCCCCTTGCGGGCCCGGCAGGCCGCCGAAGTCCTCGCGGAAAGGACCGCGGCCGCCGTGGTTCAGATCCTGGGCAAGACCATACTTCTGTACCGGGAAGGGGAAGAGAGCAGGATTTTGTCCCCCTTCACCCCGGGAGTCCGCAGCCCGGCGGAAGGGACGCGTACCGGGGGATCTTGACTCTCCGCGTCCGGCGGTCCATTCTGAGGTCATGGACCGGACCGAACCCTTCGCTCACTTCCTGGCAGCGTCCAGGCCCGCCGCCTTTCCCCGATGCTCCGTCGAGGCTCCGGTTTGCTGAACCCGGAGGTTTCCAGGCGGTGCATCCCTTATCTTGGACGCTTCGTCCTGCTTCTCTTTACAGGTTTGTTCGTCTGGGGGTGCGGCACTGCGCAGCAAAGGATGATGGTGGTGACGGCCTACTGCGGCTGCCAGAAGTGCTGCGAGTGGCACCGCGGGAGCTGGAAATATCTCAAGCTCGATCTCTGGAACCGTTATGTGGATTCGGGTGCCGGGGAAGGGGAGCGTTACACCGGACTGACGGCCAGCGGGTCACGGCCCAAGGAGCCCGATCCCGGTCTCCTTTCCTGGGATTCCGCAGCGCATCCGTGGAAGATTCCGTTCCGCGTGGCCCTCTTTCCCTGGCTGCTCCTGCCGGAAAAGGGCACTATTGCCGCGGACACGCGCCATTATCCATTCGGCACGGAGATGTACGTTCCGGGCTACGGATGGGGGGTCGTGGAAGACCGGGGGAGGGCGATCAAGGGACCGGACCGCATCGACGTCTTTTTTCGGTCGCACCAAGAGGCCTTGGAGTGGGGCAGGCGGCGTCTGAGGGTGAAAATCGCCCGCTGATCCGGAACGGGCGCACCCAAGATGAGAACGGCTTTCGCTTCCGCGTCCCGAATCGATACCCCCTTCCGCCCGAGGTCAGTCCTCGTATTCCACGTCCACGTTCATGAGGTATGAGGCAAGATCGTCGGCCAATGCCTTGATCTCGTCGCCTCTCCGAGCCACGGCAGCCGCCTCGATAGCCTGTCCGATTTCCGAGATCCCATTGAATCCGTAAGAGGCCCCGATCCCCTTCATGCCGTGTCCCAGGATACGGATCGTTTCGTAGTTTCCCGTGCCGAGCGCCTCCCGGATGGACAGTACGTCACTCCTTCTATGTTCCAGAAACCCGGGGATCAGGTCCTCCAGGATCCGTTCGACCCGGATGCGTATGCGCTCTTCGCCCATATCCCCTCTCACGCCACGCCGTGTACCCTGATGCGCCTTCGGGCCAGGACAACTCCGGAGGCCCCGGTGGCGTGCCGCCGCCCTTTTCCCGGTACCGCTGGCACTTGGCGGGGCAAAACCGCCGCGAGTGCGGGTTCAGCGCGATTCCGTCAGTCGACCTTGAAGAAGGCTCTGGCGTTTGCGCTGCATACCGGACATTTGTCAGGCGGTGCTTTTTCGGCAGTGTAGCCGCACGTGGAACAGACGTAATAATCCACATCTTCCAGGCCCTTCATCTGCTCGAGGGCCTTTTCGTAAAGGGCGGCGTGGATCTTTTCCACCTCGTTGGCAAAAGTAAAGGTCCGCTCCGCAGCCTTGTTTCCCTCCTGCCTGGCCGTTTCGATCATTTCCGGATACATGGTCTTGAATTCGTGTGTCTCGCCGGCGATGGCCTCCTTGAGATTCTCCTCGGTGGAGCGTATAGCCCCGAGTGCCCGCAGATGGGCATGGGCGTGGACGGTCTCCGCCTCCGCTGCTGCGCGAAAAAGCTTCGCAACCTGCGTAAAACCCTCCTTGGCCGCTTGTTTGGCAAAGGCGAGGTATTTCCGGTTGGCCTGGGATTCGCCGGCAAAGGCCTCGAGCAGGTTCTGCTCGGTCTGGCTCATGACACCCTCCTTTTCGCTCCTGATGTCGCGAATGGATTCTGTTTTTCCGTTCCCACTCCGTGGAGATCCCGTTGGCGGCTGCAGAACCCGGATCAGACGTTGTGAGGATTAAGATATGCCGCGAAAGGGCGAAACACAAGAGACCGGAACGTCTGGCCCCTGGGCGGCGCTTTGCAGGCGTTCCGGAGTGACATGAACCAGGAGAAAAAGGGACTGCGGCAGCCTTTCCGCACGCCTGGCCCCGTCCCGTTTCGGTTGTGCCTCGGGCGCCAGGGACGGAGGCCCTTGGAGGATGGCCTGAAAGAGCCGGTTCCCCCGCCTTCCGGAGTCACGAGTTCGCTTCGAAAAGTTCGCTCAGCCGCTCCAGATGGGCCTGTTCTTCCTCGACCAGGGTGGCAAGAACCCGGCGTGAGGCCTTGTCGTCGAGTCGCCTGGCCATCTTCACGTAGAGGTCGTAGGCATTCGCCTCAAGGGACATGGCGAGTTCCAGGATTTCGGCAAGTCCCTTTCCGGCGGTCCACTGAAGGGCCTCCTGTACCCGTATCCCTCCCTCCATGATTGTACCGGGGGGAGTGCCGAGCAGGGCAGAGGCCGTGGTTTCCACTTCGCTTTCCCGGGCAGCCGGAGGGAGGTCGAGCAGGCTCTGCTTGTGGTGCTCTTCGGCTGCCCCGAGGGACCTGAAAAGCCTCACCGCCTCGTCATCGTCGATGTTTTCGGCAATGCCGAGGTAAAAGCGCCTCGATCCCTCTTCAAGAGCCCACGCCAGGGCTCGAATTTCATCCGGGGAGCTTGCGGCGGTGAAAGAGGCCATCCCGGCCTCGGGCGGTCCCTCGGCCACAAGCCCTTTCCATGCTCTGATGCCGCCGGCCATGGAAGCGACGTCCTTGAACCCCGCTCCGGCCAGCATGGAGGCGGCCGAACGGCTCCTCACCCCGGCTGCACAATACGTGACCGTGGGTTTCTCTGGATCAAGTTCCCCTACTCTCGATCCGAGGTCACCCAGGGGAATCAGGGTTGCCCCGGGCAGGTGTCCCCTCTCGTATTCTTTCGGTTGCCTCACGTCCACCAGGTTGTACGTCTCCGGAGCCCTGCCCTCGAGGAAGATCCGCACCTCTTCCGTGGTCACGGTCCTGACCTGTTTGAAAAAGTCGAGAATGCCCATGGGATCACACCTCCTCCTGACGTTCCTTCGACACCTGGAATCGTCTCATGAATCTGCGGTCGATGGCGTCCTTGAGCCGAAAGGCCAGGCGGCCGCTCCATACCCAGTTTCTCCGCCAGAAGATGCCGGTTCCGTCGCCGAGATTGAAGATGAGCAGATAGTTCCGGCCGGGACGGAATTCCCGCAGGGTCCTTCCCTCCAGTGCTGCGAGCAGGTTGTGATACAGAACGGGGTTCTGGCGGACGGCGTACACGCCCACCTTTGCAAGTTTCAGCCCTTCCACGGCGATGCAGTCCCCCCCTCCGAACATATCCGGATGGACCGGGCTCTGGAGGCGGCTGTTCACCAACAGGCCGCCGTCATCGGCTGTGGGAAGTCCGGACTGGCTGAAAAGCGTTGAGGGACGGACCCCGAAGCAGATGAAGAGCACATCGCCGAAGAGGGTCGAGCCGTCGCTCAGGACGACCGTCCCGTCCTCGACGCCGGCCACGCGAACCCCCTCGATTACCTTCACGCCTCTTGATTTCAGGGACTGGCGGGCAAGATTCTGGGCTTTGGACGGGAAATCCCCCAGGAGTCGGCTGCCGGCGGCCAGGATGATGTCGGCCTGGACTCCCTGATCCCGGACGAGGCGCCAGACGTTCCCGGCGATTTCCAGGCCCGCAGGACCCCCGCCCAGAACGAGGATCTTCGGCCTTTTGGTTTTCAGGAGTTCGAGGACCCTGCCTCGGGCGCGGAGGAGATTGACGATGGGCTTGACCGGGAAGGTGTTCTCGCCGACCTTCCGGACAGGGCCACGGGCGATGGAGCTGCCGGTATTGAACGACACGACGTCGTAGGAAACAGCATTGCCGTTCGCCAGAGAAAGCAAGCGGCGGTCCGGGTGCACCCGAACCACCTTTCCTTCGACGAACGCCCCGCCCCGATCCTCCACGAGTTTTTTCACATGGAATCGGACCTCTTGTGGGCTGTAAATTCCTGCAAGGAGTCCGGGTCCCATGCCGGAGTAGTAGTGGTGGGGACTCTCGCTGACGAGGGTGACCTCGTGTCCGCGCCTCACGAATTCATCGGTTCGGAGGAGGGCCGTGAGATGGGCATGGCCGCCACCGACAAGAACGAGATGCCGCGCCAATGAAACCTCCCTGCTTCGGAGAGGAGACCTGCGCATTCCCAGCGCCGCGTCCCTCCGGTTCTTTTTTCGGCGTCGTGGATCTGTTTTCCTGCTATCAGCCGGTACTTGCCTTGTCAACAAGGATAGTGGACGATGCATCCGCTGAGGGTCCAGGCGCATTTGACCAGGGGAGAGAAGATGCCGATGGAGACGGAGAGGCTCCAGCAGAAATCCAGGGTTGCGTGTTTCGTGCGGGCGCGGTACCAATTCTGCTGGCAGTCCCCCGGAGGACCTTTCTGCCGATGGTTTCGGCCGTTCCATTCACGGTCTCAATCTTTTGGAGGGCGAATGAAGGACGAGGTCGGGCGCCGCACGCCAAGCCCGGAAAGGACATCCTTCCTCGTCTGGGGTCTGGCATGCCTCTTTCTCCTTGTTTTCTCAGCTGGGCCGGCGAGGGGCTACGGCGTCTCCGAGAACGGGGACCCTGTGGCCGACCTCCTCGCCCTCGGCCTTGAGGATTTGATGGAGGTAGAAGTCGTCTCCCCTTCGAAAAAGAAGGAGCGTCTCTATGAAGCCGCTACCGCCATCTTTGTGATCACCCAGGACGACATCCGCAGGTCCGGCGCCGCCAGCATTCCCGAGGTCCTCCGGATGGTTCCCGGCCTTCACGTAGCCCGGATCGATTCCAACAAGTGGGCAGTCACCTCCCGGGGTTTCAACGGCCGGTTTGCGAACAAGCTCCTGGTTCTGATGGACGGGCGGAGTGTGTATACGCCGCTCTTTTCCGGTGTGTATTGGGATGTGCAGGACACGCTTCTCGACGACATCGAGCGCATCGAGGTCATTCGGGGCCCTGGGGCCACGCTCTGGGGGGCCAATGCAGTGAACGGCGTCGTCAACATCATCACGAAATCCGCACGTGAAACCCGAGGAGGCCTGCTGGCCGGCGGTGCGGGGAATGAAGAACGGGCCTTCATGGGACTGAGGTACGGGGGCACGGCGTCGCCCGATCTCGCGTGGCGGATGTACGGTAAATGGTTTGACCGCGACGGGTCCGTGGATGCCAGGGGCGGGGACACTGCAGACGAGTGGCGCGTGCGACGCACCGGCTTTCGCGCGGACTGGAACGGACCGGGTCCCCGTTCCGGCACCTTCCAGGGCGATGTCTACGAGGGAGATGTGGGGGCGCGATACCTCTTGCCTGCCCTCCTGCCGCCGTACCGGGAGCGCATCGACCACGACAGTTCAGTCAGAGGCGGGAACCTTTTGGGCCGCTGGGAGGGGAAGTCCACCTCTTCGGAATGGGCCTTCCAGGCATATTTTGACCGCACGGAGCGGCGGGAGCTGGTAGTCGTGGAGGAACGGGACACCTGCGATCTTGAATGGCAGCACCGATTCGCCCTCGGGGCCGGGCAAGAGGTGATCTGGGGGCTCGGCTACCGCTACACCAGGGATCAGAACGAGTCCACCGCCTACGGCCGCCTTGATCCGTCCAGCCGGAGTGATTATCTGTTCAGCGCGTTCTTTCACGACGAGATCACCGTAATGAGGGACCTCCATCTCGCCGCGGGCACAAAACTGGAGCACAACGGCTACACGGGCGTGGAGGTCCAACCCAACATCCGTTTTCTTCTTTCGCCCCGGCCGGGGCATGTCCTCTGGGGAGCCGTCTCCCGGGCGGTGAGAATGCCTTCCCGTGCCGATCACGATGTGGAGCTGCAGACGTATCCAGCCCCCCCGGGGGAACTTTTTCCGTTTTCGCCCGTGGGGGTGGTGACCCTGTACGGGGATGGCGATGCGGATTGCGAGAGACTTCTGGCCTATGAACTGGGGTATCGGTTTTTCGGCAGGAACGCATTTTCCCTGGACGTCGCCCTGTTTTACAACGAGTACGACGAACTGCGGACAGGCGATCTGGGAAACCCATTTGTGGCGTTTTCTCCGTCTCCTCCTCATCTGGTGTTTCCCGTCCGGGCCGACAACAATATGTGGGGCGAGACCTATGGGGTGGAGGTGGCGCTGGACTGGCAACCCATGGTCTGGTGGCGTATCCGGTTGTCCTACAGTTTTCTCGAGACACTTCTCCATATGGACCGCGACAGCACGGATCTCTTCAGCGAAGAGATTGAAACCGAGACGCCCGGACACCAGTTTTTCGTCAGGTCGTCCATGGATATTGCCCAGAATTTCGAGCTGGATCTGAGTTTCCGGTTCGTGGACGGGATGGAAAGGCTGGCCCCCTATCCCAATGACATACCAGCGTACTTCAGCCTGGACGCCAGGGTGGGGTGGCTTCTCCGCAGGGGCCTGGAATTTGCTATCGTGGGGCAGAACCTTCTGGACGACCGGCATCCCGAGTTCATGCAGGAGTACATTCTTCTGCCTCCGATGGAGATCGAGCGGAGCGTGTACGGCAAGGTGACCTGGCGGTACTGATCCGGGTGAAAGGGGCCGCCGGGGCCTGGCTGGTCAGGACGTGAGCCAGAGGTAGTCGGCGTCCTCCGCTGAAAATGCCGCGGGTTCGACCCGTCCCGGGATCTGCGGGAGGATAACCCGGTAGGGTATCCGCCGCCAGAGCTGAATCTGCTCGGGGATACCCCGTTTCCACGAGTGGCCGCTTCCGGCCAGGACCACCACGCGGTACTCAGGGTGCCGCTCCATGAACCGCAAGAGATTGTGCGCCATGCCCGCATCCCAGAGTAGCTGGGCCTCACAGAAGTGCGTGAAGCTCTTTCCCGCATGTGCATGCTCTCCCAAGGCCTGGCGGATGAAGGTTTCGTATTCCTGGTCCACCCGACAGGTCACCGGCGGGAGTTTCTCGAGTTGTTCGACACTGAGAGACGCAAAGCCGTGACGTGCCACCTGCCGCGTGATCTCCTTAGGGACATTGAGACCAATCAGGGGAATGCCCCCGTCGCGGGCATGGCGGAAGATATCGCTGTAATATTCCCAGGGGAATCCCCAGTTCTCGCGATACACAGACATGAATTCCTCGGCCGACACCGAGCCTGCGACCCACCGATCCAGCATTGACTGGTGTTCCGCCTGAAACATCTCCAGCCCCACGGCTAGCGGTTCTCCGGTCCCATGGAGTGCTTTTATTATCTGGAGTTGCGCTTCGTGGTGGGCCATCTGGTCATGGAGTTCGCCGACGAAGATGATGCGTGCCGACTTCAGGTCTTCGACCACATCGGAAAGAGACAGGGAAACGCCCTCCGAGACCTTGTACAGCAGGCCGTTCGCCCTTTCATCGGAGGCGCTGGCGGGAACGGCTCCATGGGCGGCGAGGCATATGGCAAGGATGCAGAGAGCGCCCCAAGCCGTGCCTCTGCACTCGGGACACCCTTCCCGGGTTTTTGGAATTGCGGTCATGAACGTGTCTCCTTTTGGTTCTTTCGGCCGAGAGCGGGCGTCACGCAGCGGATTTCCGGCGGATCGGAGTTCTCTACTTCATTTGGCCGGGCCCTCTCGCTTCGGTGTTTTCAAAGGACCGGACGTGCCGGCCTTCCTGAATCGGTTCTCGCCTCGCACGGTGTCCGGGAAAATAGGTCCGTTCGTCTCGGATGTCCAGCGTTCCGATGTCCTGGGCCGATCCAGCCGGCATCATTGATCGTTCAAGGCCGCAGCCGCTTCCGGACAGATGGACGAGAGGAAGGGGCCGCATTCGAGGGGGCGATGGAGGCTGCTTTCAAGGAAGTCGATGAGGTCGGCCTCGTTGCCTCTGGCCCACCAGCCGCGGAGCACGCTTCCCGCCGCCGGATCGAAGGGCCAGTTCGGCCCGATGGTCCCGGCGAGGTGCGCGGCCAGGCATTCCGCCCCGAGAAACGCGTGAAAGTAGTCCATGTCGTAGAAGTCCGGCATGAGGTCGAAGAGGTAGGTTTCCGGTTCGTAAAGGAAGCCGCTCTCCTCGTGCATGATGCGGGAATAGAGGGCCTCTCCGCTTCTGAGTCGGCCCGCACGGAAGTTCAGGATCTGAACGACCAGCTTGGCGGCGTAGCGGCGGGCCAGGGCGAGCCATTTGATATCGTGGGCCCGGGAGACCTGTACGGCCGCGGATTTATCGAGTCCGAGGCCATCCTCGAGAAACGGCCTGGACATGAACACCCTCTGAAAAAGGAAGGCGAAGGCCTCGGATAGGGCGCCCGACGGGAAGAAGTCCTTCTTGGACGGGGAAAGCGCTGGATCGACATAGAGCAGGCTCGCCGCATGTCCCAGTTCGTGTCCCAGGGCCTCGAGATCGAGCCACCCGCCGAGAGGACCGACTATGACGTGGATCTCGCCTGGAATTTCCACAGGGACGCAGTAGGACTGGCGGCCGGACTGCCCCTCGGCGTGGACGTGAAGGCCCTGATTGCCGGCAACAGTGAGGCCGAGGGCGTTGAAGAAGCAGAGGATGTCGGGCACGTTCGCCTGCTTGGGGAAAAGGGGGTCGAGGTGGCGGAGGCCAAGCATGTAAATGGCGTCGAACCGGGTGGCCTGATCCATGGCCAGGCCCGTCACGGATTTCAGCCACGGTACCATGCGGCTGCGGTACACTGGCCCAGACCGCCGCAGAAATTCTCGGGCGAGTTCCAGGGACGATTCCAGTGGGCGTCCCCGTTTTTCTTCGCAGTACTGGGGATAGTCCGGGTATCCCATCTGGTCTGTCAGGACACTGAGCAAGGCGACCCATGAACCGCGGTTGAGCGGGGCGAGAAAGCGGCACAGCGAGCGGACCTCTCTGGCCATGAGCCTGCGCGCCTCCGTATCCCCGGTGTCCTGACACCATCGAATGACATCGGGGAAGGGGATGGCCTGCCCACCCACCTGGGCCTTCGCCCCGTTCATCCATGATGCGAACACGGCTTGGAAGGGTTCCACCCGTGACCTGATGTAAAGCTCGGCAGCCTGCTGATACAGCCGACCTGCCAGACCCGTGGATCCAAAGCATGCCCCGATCGTCTTGAGTTCCGCCATGGTGGGGATTTCCCCCGCGGATGTTTGGGGGACTGGCTCCCCGAGGTGGAGACAGAGGTCTCTTCTCCTCAGGGCCACGGTGGCTGCGAGGATTCTTTCCTCCCATTGCCGGTAGGCCGCCCTGCAGTACATGTGTCCTCCTGGAATGCCACGAACACAGTTTTCTGAAATCAGCGGGAACAATCTCGCGGAAGAGGCCGTGTCCTTGTTTACCACGTTACGTGTGGAATCGCCAAAGCCCGAGAACTCTGGGGATGCACCGGCCGGAGGGACGTTGCGGCACCGGCATGAGGAAAGTGGCGGTCCGAAGGCGGGCCTCTGGGGGAGGAAGGGCGCTCTTTCTGCAAAGTCCTGCAGCGCGCGGGTCTTCACTCAGGAAGCCTCAGCATGGGAAGCGAGAACTCCCCGTCCCCCGAGCCGCCGTCGCGGGCCGCGCGCGGCAGTCGCCGTGGAGACGAATCTTCCCCGGGGGAATGTTCTACCAGTATTTGCGGTTCTTTTTGGCCAGTGTCGGCTGCGGCAGGTCGCTCCCCCCGTACGCGTCCAGGGGGTGGCAGCCGCCGCACAGACTGTCCCCCGAGCGGCGGAGCAGGAAGGCGTTGGCCACGCCGTGGGGGTCATGGCAGGACGTGCACACCATCACGCCCTCCGGCAGGCTGTAGTCCTGGGGGGGGCGCATCTGCCGGGTTGGAGGAACATCGACAGGATGGTTGTATCCAGGATGGACAGTGTCGGGATGGCAGCGGACGCAGACCGTGAGGCCGGTTCTCCGTTTCGCAAGGAGGCCTGGGTGTCCCTCCCTTGAGGGTTCGGGGCTCAGAGTAACGTTGTCCGCCTTCGGGCCCGCTTCCATGGTTTTGGTCTGCCGGACCTTGAGAAGCAGGGGCTCGACGCACTGGACCTCAAGTACTGGGTTCCCGCGGAGCAGTTTGAGTCGGACGGCGGTCTTTCCGGTCCCAGGCACGGCCCAGGTATTTGAGATTGGTGAGGGATCATGTTTCCGGCCGTCCGTTTCGAAAACGTGCTCTCGGGATGAGAATTCCCGCCCGAAAAGGTCCTTTGCCCGCACCGAAATCCGATAACTCCTTCCCGCCTTCAGCCCCGCGACCTCCAGACGGTGCGAGGTGCCGTAGTGTTGTTCTCGCATCATTTGATGGATCCCGTCTTCGCCCTTGCACCAGAGCGTTCCCATGGTGGGGGCAGATGTGCTCCATTCGATCGTGGCCCGAAGGATGACTCCCCTGTTGACCGAAGTAACCCCGAGATCTGTAATCACAGCAGGTGAGGGTTTTGCTGCGATCGTTGGGAGGGTGCCTGGATCGGGGTAGTCGAGGCGCATGGACTCCCCGCCCGGGCCATGGAGGCCCTTCGTCTCGATGTCCACCGGATGGCCCGGCCAGTTCACAGGAAGCGGCAAAACATGGCGGCCGGGTAGGATCTCCCTCGTGATCTTCCATGCCTTTTCCTTGTATGTACCTGCGGGCGGGGCGGTCCGGGCCTTGAGGGTGCTGCCGGAGAAATCTCCCTGGTGGCACAGGGTGCACCGGGCTTCCCGAAAAGGCCCGTGGGCGTTATTTCGGAATATCTTCTGTTCGTACCATTCCTGGTGGCAGCCCAGACATACTTCGTCTTGCTGGGCGGCGCACGGGGAAACCACAAGGGGCATGCCTGCGATCAACAGGGGGAGTATGTAGCGAACCATTGAACACCTCGTTCAGGCCTTTCCTGGCAGGTGAGGGCGTCTCTTCCCTCTTCTCGGACTATCGACGGGGTTGGTTAACCGGTCCCTGTTGTCCTCAATCAGGATCGGGTCCCTCCACGGCCCGGCCGGAGGTTCTCCTGATGTCCTGTTTTGGACCGGGTTCAAGGGGTCGATAAGCCCAACAGTGGGACTAAAACGGCCGCCGTATGACCCCTCGGCGCAGTCCGATCGCATCGGGCCCCGTGTCTGCCCGGTCCGTCCTGCCTGGGATCGAGTCAGGTGGTATTCCGGGACCCTGGCTGGGGTGTGGATTGGAGAGATTTCTCTACCGTTGGATCAGGATCGTCTGCTTTCTCCTGTGGGCAGGGCTGCTCGTTGTCCTGATCCAACGCCACTTTTTTGTCCGGGTCGTGGATCTCCGTGAAGGCGAGGTTCTCAGGCGGGGCCGGGAGGAGAGTTTCATGGGGATGTTTTACGGGGAACAACGGGTGGGATACGTCAAGTACAGGATGGCCGACACCGGGCCCCGCACGTTTCTCCTCACCCAGGAGGCCTTTTTCCGTCTCAATGTCCTCGATACCGCGTATCCTGTGTCAATGCGCCTGGAAGCCAATATCGACCGGGATTTCATCCTGCGGGATTTCGATTTCCATTTCATCTCAACTCTTTATGCGGCACATGTCCGTGGCTCCGTCACGGGTTCTGAAGTCGTCTCCGTACTGAGGACCGGGAAGGATGAGGTCACGCGCAGGATTGCCCTTGCCAGCCCACCCCGTATCGCCACCAACAGGCGGGCTCATCTCCTCCAGAAAGGGATCGAGCCCGGAGATCGTTTGCGGGTCTCGTATTTTGATCCGATGCTCTTCACCGAGAAGGACACGGTGGTGGAGTATCGAGGCCGGGAGAAAATCCTGGTGAAGGGGCGCGTCCAGAACCTCCATCACTTTGTGGAAGATTCCTCAGGCGTGCGCGTAGGCGTGTGGCTCGACGATACGGGCAGGGTGGTGCGGGAGGAGTCACCGGCTGGCTTCGTGCTCGTTGCGGAGCCAGAGTTTCAGGCCAGGGATCTCGATGGCGCAGGCCCTGAAATACTCTCCAGCGTCGCGGTGCCGGTTTCGGTGGTCCTTCCGGACCTGGAGGGGCTTGTCCGCCTCGAGGTTTTCCTCGAAACTGGAACGGAAGAAGGCTTCCATCTTGGCGTAGACAGGCAGCGCTACCACCAGGGCGTCCTTGAAGTGCGCAAGGAGGATCTGCCCGAAAACGGGGTTGAGGTCTGCAGCGAGCCGGAGGAACTCCAGGCCTCAGCGTATATCCATAAGGATCACCCGAGGGTGGCGGGGCTCGTCCGAGAGGTTCTGGAAGGGGAGACCGACCCTCTGCGGCGGGTCCGACTCCTTGCAGGCTGGGTTTATGAGAATCTCGAAAAGCGGCCGGTAATCGGAGTGCCGGATGCCGTCACCACCCTCGGATTACTTGCAGGAGATTGCAATGAGCACGCCGTGCTCTTCGCAGCCATGGCGAGAAACGCCGGCATCCCCGCCCGGGTCGCTGCCGGCGTGATGTATCACCGGCAGGCCTTTTTCTATCATGCATGGAACGAGGTCTGCCTTGACGGTCGATGGATCAGCCTCGATACCACCCTCAATCAGTTCCCTGCGGACGTAGGACACATCAAGTTCGTGCAAGGGGAGTTGTCAGACCAGATGCGGATCGCGGCTCTGCTCGGCACCCTGCAGATCAAGGTGCTCGCATATGAGTGACAGGACGACGGCGCGGCCCGAAGCCCTTCCGGAGGGTCCAGAGGCCATTCGGGTCGACCATCTCACGAAACGTTTCGGGACACTGGCGGCGGTGGAGGACGTCTCATTCACCGTCGGGCCAGGAGAGATTTTCGGTTTTCTCGGTCCAAACGGCGCCGGCAAGACTACCACCATCCGGATGCTCGCCGGCCTTCTAAAGCCGGATGCCGGGGAGATCCGGATACGCGGCCGAGATTTCGCCTCGGATCCGATTTCGTGCAAGCGGGTCACGGGATTCATCCCGGACAGGCCCTTTCTTTACGAGAAACTGACCGGCATCGAGTTCCTGGAGTTCATGGCGAGTCTGTACGGTGTTGCGCCTGAGTCTTTCACCAGGGGGGTCTTCCCTCTGCTGAGTCTCTTCGGCCTCGATGATCGAAGGGACCACCTCATCGAAAGCTATTCCCACGGCATGAAACAGAAGCTCATCATGATCTCCGCCCTGATCCACGACCCACCGATCATCATTGTGGACGAGCCTATGGTGGGGCTCGATCCAAGGAGCGCGAGGCTCGTCAAGGAAGTTTTCAAGCAGCGCGCCCGCGAAGGGGGGACCATCTTCCTGTCCACACATTCGCTCGAGGTTGCAGAAGAACTCTGCGGAAGGATAGCCATCATCGTCGGCGGGCGCATCCGAAGCGTGGGCGACCTCGGGGCCTTGAGGCGGGAGGCCAGGATGGCCGATTCCAGTCTGGAGGAGATATTTCTGGAACTCACCGGATCTTTCGAACTCCGCGAAACCATCGCCGCCCTCCAGGCCGGAGGCGAGCGCGTCTAGCCCAGGCGGGGCGCCGCCTGTGGAGGAATCGTAAAGGAAAAGCCCGTGCGCCTCGTGTTGCTGAAGCCATTCCTGAGAAGTGCCCGCAACCGCCTTTTCCCCGTGGGCGGGCTCCCTTTGAGGACGCTGAGCGCCGGTGCGTTCGGGTCCGGGCTCTGCGTGATCATCCATCTCGTTTCCGTCCGGGTGATCAGCCATTTCCACGGCCAGAACGAACTCGGCGTCATTCTGAGTCTCAAGATCCTCCACATGGCGTGGGTCATCCTGTTCGCCATGCTGTTCTTTTCATGTATGGTATCGGCGGTTTCGGGCGTTTTCCTCTCCCGCGACAACGAGTTGGTGTGCGCAGCCCCGGTGCGTCCCTGTGACCTTTTCTTCGCCCGCTTCTGCAGCGTGACCTTCTATACCTCTTGGATGGCGGTGTTCTTTTCGCTTCCGGTATTTCTCGCCTATGTCAGGGTGTTCCATGCGGGCTGGGGCGCGGTCCCTCTCGTGATCGGACTTCTCGCCTGCCAGGCGGCCACCGCCTCCGGCCTGGGGATGATTCTGACCGTGGTTCTGGTGAATCTCTTTCCGGCCCGGCGGACGAAGGATATCGTCCTGTATCTCTCCCTGTGTTTCGGGCTCTTTCTCTATTTCGCGTTCCGGCTCATGCGGCCCGAAGAACTGATGAATCCGGACAGGTACGTGCACTTCGTGGAATACCTGTCCAGCGTCTCACGGCCGGCCGGACCTTTCGCCCCGCCGTCCTGGGCAGCGGAGATGTTCTCCCAATATCTTGTGGAGCGTAGGATCGACTTTCTTTTCGGGGGACTTCTCGTCACCACACCCGCGGTGCTGTTCTTCGCCGGCGAGTGGTGCATGGAGCGGTGGTTCCTCTCTGGGTATACCAAGGCCCAGGAATCCTTTGGAGGCCAGCGCCGCTTCGTCTCAAAGACGGGTTTTCGCCGGGGGATCCGGCGCGCGGTTTTCAAAAAAGAGACCAGCGGGTTTCTTCGGGATTCCACAGCATGGTCTCAGCTGTTCATGGTGGCTGCTCTGGTGGTGGTCTATCTGTACAACTTCAGGGTTCTCCCATTGGACCGCTCGTATCTCCAGAGGGAATACCTGGGCAACCTCATCGCCTTCCTGAATATCGGGTTGACCGGCTTTGTCATGACCTCGCTTTCGGCCCGCTTTGCGTATCCTTCCATTGGGGCTGAAGGACCGGCCTTTGTGTTCATTCAGAGTTCGCCCCTTTCCATGAGACGATTCGTTTTCTACAAGTATTTGTTCTATTGCATCCCTCTCACGCTGTTCGGACTTCTTTTGGTCCTCGCATCGAATCACCTGCTTGGCATCACCGGGCCGATGTGGTGGATATCCGCCGGATCGATCCTGACGACCGGCTGCACCGTTTCCGCCCTCGCTCTGGGCTTCGGGGCTGCCCATGCGGATTTCAGGGCCGAGAACCGAACAGGTTCGCTGGGCGACATGGGTACGTTTCTCTTCATCCTCGCGGCAGGGACCTTTCAGATTGTGGCCATTCTCTGCGCCGTCCCGGCAAGTTACCGGTTTGTACGGGCCTGGATCCGTCATCTGCCTCTCACCGTCCTGGATTTTGCGGCCCTTGTCCTCGGGGTCCTGGCTGTTCTCATCATTGCCGCCGCCGTCTCCGGCTACTCCCTCTCCAGGGCAGTGCGCCTCCTGGAGTGGGGCGAGTGACCCGGCAGGACGCATCCGAACAGGAGACCGCCCCTTCCGATTTTTGTCCTGTCGGGGTAAATGAAGGGGCGTACAGCCCATCGTCAGGGCCTCTTTCGCGCCAGGAGACGGGGACATGCAGTGGAGAAGGCACGGATGATCGCACTGCAAAAACCTCAAAATCTGATCCCGCTCAAAAAACCCGAGATGCAAGGCGCGAAATTTTCCAGGAATGAGGCTTACTTAGCGTACGCCGCAGTGACTGGAAAATTGAAGCAACGCCGCAGATCGGGTTTTTTCAGCGGGATCACGGATGAGAATGTGGAACGGCCCAAGGGCTCGTCGGCAATGACAGTGGAGATCGCATCGCAAGGAGCCTCGATGCAACGGACCCGTCCGACGGTCCAGAAGACCGGCCTCATCCACGGACGCTGGCACACGCCGCTGTTGTGTCTGCCGATTCCGGGACTTCTGGCCCTCGCTTTCCTCGGGGGCTGCATGTCCGCTGCGGAATCGGTGCGGCATGCGGATGCCGTCGCCCAGGCCATCATCGCCGGAAAACAGCAGGAGGCCATAGGCAGGACCGAATCCTTCTCGGTAGAGCGTCCCGAGGAGACGCTTCGGCGCCGGATTTTACTTGGACAGAATCTCCCGGTGTCCTCGCGGGCCTCCCTTGGATCCCGGTTTCTGGAACCGATCCGGAACTGGCCGGCCGGAGTCGGAGCGGCCCCGCAGTCGGCCCCGGGAGGGCCAGAGACGGGGTCTTTGGAATGCTGTGTTCTCCGGCTTACCCTGACCGAGGCGCTGCAAGCGGCTGCGCGCAACAGCCGGGACTATCAGGCCGCCAAGGAGGAGGTTTTTTCCGCCGCCCTCGCTCTGGACCTCGAGCGCGACGCTTTCCGTAGCACCTTCGCCGGCGCCCTTCAGGGCCTGTTCAGCAGCGATTATGGGGGGGACGATACCGTATCTGGCATCGAGAGCAGCGCCGCCGCCGGGATGACCCGGCGGCTGAAGATCGGCGCGTCCGTCACAGCCGACATCGCTCTCGATCTCGTCACTCTCCTGACGGGCGGGGGGGCCTCCTCTCTGGGCCTCCTCGGAGACGCGACGATATCCATACCGCTCCTGCGGGGTGCAGGCCGCCATGTCGTCACAGAACCACTGACCCAGGCCGAGCGCGAGGTGTTGTATGCCGTATGGAACTTCGAACGGTTCAAGCAGATTTTTGCTGTCCAGGTCGTGAGCGAATATCTTGGGGTGCTTGCCCAGTTTGACCAGGTGGAAAACGCCTGGGAGAATTACCGGCGTCTCACAACCTCTACCCGCCGGGCCTTCAGGCTCGCCGAGGCCGGCCGTCTCCCCCGATTCCAGGTCGACCAGGCGCGCCAGGATGAACTCAGGGCCCGGAACCGATGGGTCAGCGCCCGGTCGGCCTACGAGCGGTTCTTGGACAGTTTCAAAATCCTTCTGGGCTTGCCCCCCGATGCCCGGGTCGACCTGGATGGCGGAGAACTCGAACGGCTCTCCAGGCTGTACTCCGGAATTCTTCGGCCGGGGGGACAAGGTGAGAAGGACGGCAGTGCGCAGGCCCGAACGCCTGCCGAGGCGGAGGACCCAGTTGAGATCTCGGCGAAGGCTTTTTCTCGAAGTCTTGAGTCTTCACCGTGGGTGGAGGAGGCCCTCGAACGGCGGCTGGATCTGAGAATCGTCCAAGGGCGCGTCCGTGATGCTCAAAGGCAGGTCGTGGTGGCGGCCGATGCTCTCCGTGCAGGCCTGACCCTCGAAGCAACCGGCACAGCAGGAGAGAGGCGCGCGGTAGCCTCCGCCGATCTCGACAACGCCAGGTTCCGGCCTGAAAAGGGTTTCTACACCGCCGCGCTTCTGTTTGATCCTCCCTGGGAGCGTACTGCCGAGCGGAACGCACTTCGGGAGAGCCTCTTGATCCTGGAGGCCGCGGTCCGTTCCCTCGAGGCTTTCGAAGACGGCATCAAGCTGGAAGTGCGGAACAGACTCCGGGACCTTGAAGAGCAAAGGGAGGGCGTAATGATTCAGACCGAGGCCCTGGAGCTGGCCAGGCGGAGGGTGCAGAGCACAAACCTGTTTCTCGAGGCCGGCAGGGCCGAGATTCGCGACGTCCTCGACGCCCAGGAGGCCCTTGTATCCGCCCAGAACGCCCTCACCGCCGCACTGGTGAATTACCGCGTGGCCGAGCTGGGGCTCCGGCGTGACACCGGCCGGTTGGAGGTTGACGAAAAAGGGCTGCTGCGCGAATTCTTATTTGAGGTCGCCCCGTGACAGGCCTTGGAGGTCAGGACGAGAAGGCCCTGCGGAGAGGCAGGAAACGGATGAACCATGCAGCGGTCCTGGGTGTGCTCGTTGTGCTCGGTCTTGCGGCCGTCGCGTTTTACCCTGAGAGCAAGAAGAGCGAGGTCGAAGCACCTGTCTTCGCGGTCCGGCGGGGTCCGCTCACCATCAGCGTGACCGAATACGGCACGATCAAAGCGCGCGAACAGGTGATCATCAAGAACGAGGTGGAAGGGCAGACCACCATCCTGTATCTGATCCCGGAGGGGACCGAGGTCGAGGAGGGCGATCTGTTGATCGAACTCGATTCCAGCGCTCTCCAGGATGCCCTCCTGGATCAGCAGATCCAGGTCGAGAATGCCGAGGCGGCCCTCATCCGGGCCAAGGAAAACCTTGCGGTGATTCGGAATCAGGCCGAGAGCGACATCGAAAAGGCAGAACTCGACCTGCGTTTTGCCCGGGAGGATCTGGACAACTATCTGAGAGGCGAGTTTCCTGCGGCAATCAAGGAGGCGGAATCCCGCATAGCCCTGGCCCAGGAGGAACTCCGGAGGGCTGAGGAGAAGCTGAAGTGGTCCGATGTCCTTTTCAAGGAGAAGTATATCTCTCAGACAGAACTTCAGGCGGACGAGCTGGCCACCAAAAAGGCCAGGCTCGACCTCGATCTCGCGGTCGGGGCCCGGGATCTGCTCCGGGATTTCACGTACCGGCGCAGGGTGGCTGAGCTCGAAAGCGGTGTGAAGCAAGGGTTTCTCGCGCTGGAGCGTGCCCGGAGGAAGGCGGCGGCGGACGTGGTGCAGGCGGAGGCGGATCTCCGTGCACGGGAAGCTGAAGCCCGGAGAGAACGGGGCAGGATCGAGAAGATTCGGAACCAGATCGAAAAGACCAGACTCTACGCTCCCACCGGCGGCCTGGTGGTATATGCCACCACGGCCGAGGTGAACTGGCGGAGCAATAGTGAGCCGCTGGCAGAAGGTCAGGTAGTCCGGGAGCGTCAGGATCTCATATATTTGCCCACCGCCCGGTCCGTCATGGCGGAGATCAAGCTTCACGAATCCAATCTGGATAAGGTGCGGGCGGGTCTGCCGGTGCTGGTCACCGCCGAGGCTCTGCCGGGCAGGACCTTCTCCGGAGTCGTGGCCTCCATCGCCCCGCTGCCCGACGCCCAGAGTGTTTGGCTCAATCCTGATCTCAAAGTGTACGATACGGAAATCCATCTGGACGAGGACGGCGGCGGCCTGAGGACGGGAATGAGCTGCAGGGCTGAAATCATCGTGGCTCGGTACGACGATGCCGTGTACGCGCCTGTTCAGGCCGTGGTCCAAACGGGCGGATCTCCCACAGTATATGTGCGCGGAAAACAGGGTTTCGCGCCGAGGAGGGTCGAGATCGGCCTGGACAACAACCGTATGGTCCACATTCTGGGAGGGGTGAAGCCGGGCGAAGAGGTCTCGCTCACTCCACCCTTTCGCGCTCCGGAAGGGGCAGCGGAGGCAGACCATGCAGATTCGGAGGCAGACCTGCAGCAGGAAAGGCGGACGCCGTCCCGCAGGGAACGGCAGACAGGCTCTGCACAGGCTGTGAAGCAGGGTCGGCCATGAACGGCAACGGCGGGACGGTATTTTTGCAGCATGTCCAGAAGGTCTACCGGATGGGCCGGATCCATGTGGTTGCCCTGAAGGAAATCTCGATTTCCTTCACTTCGGGGAGTTTCTGGGCGATCATGGGCCCCAGCGGCTCGGGAAAGAGCACCCTTCTCAACCTCATCGGCTGCCTGGATCGCCCCACCGCCGGCCGGTATCTTCTCGACGGATATGACGTGGCCGCTCTGGACGACGATGCCTTGAGCGACATCCGGTTGCGGCGCATCGGCTTCGTTTTTCAGGGCTTCAACCTGATTCCCGAACTCACGGTCCATGAAAACATCGAACTCCCCATGTATTACGGCGGGATGAATGCCGCAGCCAGCGAGCGCCGTGTTCACGACCTCGCGGAGCGGGTCGGGCTCGCCGACCGTCTGGCGCACAGACCGTCGGAATTGTCGGGAGGGCAGCAGCAGAGGGTGGCCATCGCCAGGGCACTGGCCAATGAACCGTCGCTGATTCTGGCCGACGAACCCACGGGAAACCTGGATTCCGTCTCCGGCGGCCAGATCATGCGCATCCTCGAGGAGCTGAACGGACAGGGAAAGACGGTCATCATGGTGACGCACGATCCTGGAGTGGCTTCCCACGCCCGGATGCGGCTCCACATGCGGGACGGGGCCGTCGAAGCCGTGGAGGAGGCGGTCTGATGCCCGGTTTCACTCCTTTTCGCGATATCAGGCTCGGTGTTAAGAACCTCCTGCGTCACAGCCTCCGTTCGCTGCTTACGGTGCTCGGGGTGGTTTTCGGCGTGGGAAGCGTCGTAGCGATGCTGGCGGTGGGGGAAGGCGCGAGCCAGCAGGCCCTGCAACAAATCCAGCGTCTCGGGAGCCGGAACATCCTCATCGCCTCGGTCAAACCGGTGGAGTACGCCACAGCATCCAGGGCCCGCAGCTTCATGAGTATCTACGGACTTCTTTACGAGGACGAGGCCAGGATCTCCGATACTTTTTTCGCAGTGGAGCGCACGGTGCCGGCGAAGATCCTCCGGAAGGAAGGGCGCATGGGCGGGCGGGCCCTGGAGCTGCGGATAGTGGGGACCACCCCGGGCTGGTTCGACCTGGTCAGACGCCAGTTGCTTGCAGGCCGGGTCCTTGTTCAGGCCGACATGGCTGCCCGAAAGAACGCGGTTGTGCTCACCGACCACGGTGCCAGGCGCCTCATGGCGGTGGACGGCGGCATCGGCAAGACGCTCAGGATCGGGTCCGAATCCTTTGAGGTAGTGGGCGTCGTCCGGAGTGAGGCTGGAGACGCAGGGGGGATGGAGACCCCGGACCGGAATGTGGACGCCTACATTCCCCTCACCGCTGCCCGGGAGCGCTTCGGTGACGTGTTCGTCAGGCGGACCGCGGGCTCCAGGGAACGGGAGCTGGTGGAACTCCACCAGATCATCGTCGAGGTAGGAGACGTGGAGTCGGTCGAGTCCACTGCGGCGGGGATCGAGGCCATGCTCCAGCGTTTTCACCGGCGGATGGACTATCAGGTGAACGTGCCCCTAGCCCTGCTCCGCCAGACAGAGGCCACGAAACGGACCTTCAGCGTGGTGCTCGGCTCCATCGCGGGGATCAGCCTCCTCGTGGGGGGGATCGGGATCATGAACATCATGCTGGCCACCGTGACCGAACGGACCAGGGAAATCGGGATCAGGCGGGCCATCGGCGCAAAACGCCGTCAGATCGTCGCGCAGTTTCTCATCGAAACCGTGGTCCTCTCCACCGCCGGAGGGCTGAGTGGAATTGTCCTGGGCCTCTTTCTGCCGTGGCTGATATCCCGCCTGGCGGGTATACTCACGGTGGTCAACCTCTTCAGCCTCGTTCTCTCCCTGGGGATCAGCATGGCCGTGGGCATCGTCTTCGGCCTTTATCCCGCGGTACAGGCCGCCCGACTTGATCCTATCGTGGCCCTCCGCCAGCGCTGATACTGTCCCTTCCTGTCAGGCTCGAAGTTCCCGGCAGCGGCTCTAGAGCGGAAGGCCGGGGTCAGGTTGCCCCGCCCCGGATCAGGGATGCCTTTTGAGATTGCCGGAGGTGTCCTCAGGGGTTGCGTCGGTCCCCTTCCTCGACCTGGGAAGGCTGCAGAGCATCCATCCGGCGGCGATACCCATAGCGAGAATCACATACACCATCAGGGAGCTTGACATCGAAAGACTCCAGAAGAGGAATCGGAGTTCGACAACTTGTGTATTTTGAAAGGTGAACAGTATGATGAGCCCGATAAGAATAAGGCTGGCTATGAGTTTTGCATTCATCGTCCCTTTCCCCTGTAGAGGATTTCCACAAGAGGGAACACCGCAGGCGGATCCTGCAGCGATTCCTGTAAATTCAGGGTACAGAAGGTGACGTGCGATCACAAGATCTCGAGTCCATCCAGGTGCAGCCCGAGGGCCGTTGTCCTCGTGGCCTGGCGGTTTTTGCGGTGCAGAGCCGCGCAAGCCGCACCAGGGCCAATCTGGAGCGGTGGCGGCGATTGACCCAGGAGATGGGGAGCCGGGATGTTCTGGTAAAAATCGCGACTTCGACCTGGAAGTCTTCGAAGAGGGGAAGACGGTGCTCTCCATGCACCCCATCGTGGGCCGGACGTACAGGCAGACCGCGGTCTTCAGCTCCAGGATCAGTTCAACACCGATTCGCGGCAGACTTGCTTCCCGCATGTTGGCAGTCCAGGAGCAGGTGGTCGTCCAGCCCCACCCCGGTAGGTTGGGTGTAAGCCTTCATAGGGTACCGCATCTGCTGTGTTGGCGGGCACTTGAAGTACAGGGAGTACGTCTGCGTGCCCTCCGCCTTGAGCAAGGGGTGTCTTCAGCGCACCTCGATGCCCCTCTTCCGGAGGTGTTCCTTTACTGACCCGATGGCGATTTCCCCGCGGTGGAATATCCCGGCGGCAAGGGCGGCCTCCACGCCGGTCTTTTCAAACACCTCGGAGAAGTGCTCCACCCGGCCAGCCCCGCTCGAGGCTATGACGGGGATGGAGACGGCGTCGCTGATCATCCTGGTGAGCTCGATGTCGAAACCGGCGTTGGTCCCGTCCCGGTCGATGCAGTTCAGGAGGATCTCGCCCGCCCCCAGCTCCTCCACCGCCACAGCGAGCTCGCGTGCGCCTATATCTCTCCCCTCACGGCCACCCTTCACGGTACACTGGTACCAGCAGTATTCTTCGCCGAATGGCCCCGGGAGGGCGGTCTTAATGGCATGATGCCGGGTGTCGCTCGGCGACCTCACGAGGATCCTCCTCGGGTCGATGGAAACCACAACGGCTTGGTTGCCGTAGACCCGCGATATCTGTTCAATGGCGGTCCCGCCGGTCCTCCGTCCGCTCCGCAGGTACTCCTCCGCTGCATGGACCGCGTCGCTCCCGATGGAGATCTTGTCGGCCCCCGAGCGGAAATATTCCGAGGCCACGTCCAGGGCGGAGTAGTGTCTTCCCGCTCCGTCCGTGTACCCCCGGATCCCGCCTCCGATGGTGAGGGGAACGAACACATTTTCCGAGGTGTGCCGGAGCACATCCAGCATGGGCTGGTCCTTGAGGGGGAAGTCACGGAAGCCGGTGATGTTCAAAAAAGTGATCTCATCGGCTCCCTCCTCAAAGTACCGCCGGGCGAGATCTACGGGTTTGCCGAGATTTCGCACCTCGCCCTTTTCCCGAACGTCGTACTGGTCTCCTTTCGTGACCACGAGGTCTCCGGAGTCGTTGGTCCGCACGTCGAGACAGGCAATGATCCTCTTGGCGAGCCGGGTCTCTCCGCTTGCCGGTCCCGGGGATATCCCGCCCGTCATGCCCTCCAGACCCTCCGCCGCCAGGAAGTTTTTGAGAATACGGAGGCCGGCTGCGCCGCTCTTCTCCGGATGGAACTGGACGGCCGCCACGTTACCCCGGAGAACCCCGCTCAGGAATTCGTCTCCGTAGTGGGTTGTGGTCAGGATCCAGTCCCTGTTTGTCTCGTCCGGGACCGCCCGGTACGAATGGACGAAATAGAGTTTTTCCCCGGCGTAGTCGGAAAAGAGGGGCGAGGGCTTCCTGACTACGATTCCGTTCCAGCCGATCTGTGGCACGGAGAGCGCGTCGCTTGGAAAGCGGCGCACCATGCCCGGAATGATCCCGAGCCCGGCCACTCCGGGGGACTCCTCGCTCCCCTCGAACAGGGTCTGGAGGCCGAGGCAGATGCCGAGATAGGGCTTGCCCGCACGGATACGCTCGACGAGGGGTTCCACGTAACGGTCGCGTCTCAGCCTTTCCATGGTGCTCCCGAAGCTGCCCACGCCGGGAAAGACGAGTTTTTCAGCGCGGAGGATGTCGTCCGGGCCTGCGGCGTCGGAAACGGTGTAGCCGAGCTTTCTGATGGCGTTTCGGACGCTCCTCACGTTGCCGGCCCCGTAGTCCAGAAGCGTTACGGTCATGCGTCACCTCTCGATTTCGCGTGCGCGGGCTCGGCGGGGGCGTGGACAGAGGCGCCCCTCCCTCCGCCGGATTCAGCCATGCTGCCGGCAGTGTAAGGGAAGTGATCCGTTTCGACAAGGCACCGGCCCTGGATGGAAACCTCCGCGGAACGGCGCGGGGCGCGCCCCGTGGCCCTCAAAGATCCCCGGCCGCCTGTTCTCCGCCCTCCACCGGCAGGGTGATCACGAAGGCCGTACGCATTCCGGCGGCAACAAGCGCCGGATCTCTGGGCGGCGAGTATGCATCGATTTGACCCCCGTGATCTTTGATGATGCCGAACGAGACGGACAGGCCGAGGCCCGTGCCCTTGTCCACCCCTTTGGTGGTGAAGAAGGGGTCGAAGATGCGTCCTATCACCTCGGGCGGGATGCCGCTTCCGCTGTCGGCGATGACGATCTCCACAGTCCGGCAGTGGGCGTCGAGGCGGGTCCAGAGCCCCACCGTGCCTTCGCTGCCGATGGCGTGATGGGCGTTGTTGATCATATTCATGAAAACCTGCCGGAGGCGTTCCTTGTCCACTACAATCGACGGCAGGCCCTGGGCAAAGTGCCGTTCGACGGAGATGTGATCCATGTTGAGGGTATGTTCCACCACGGCGAGCACCTCCTCAAGGCATCCGTTGATGTCAGCCGGACCCATGGCCCCCTCCACGGAATGTCTCGAAAATTTGAGGAGATCGGCCACGATTCTCTTGCAGACCCTGGCCTGCTTTTCCACGATCGCAAGGGTTTCGAACACCTCGTGCTGTCCCTCGAAGTCCTCCTTCAGCAGTTGCGTGTAGCCCAGGATGATCCCGAGGGGGGTGTTGATCTCGTGGGCGACACCGGCGGCGAGCTGGCCGATGGAGGCCATGTATTCGGACCGGATGAGCTGGGCGGTCACCTCCCTGAAACGGGTCATGTCCTTCGCGATGGCCTGGCAGGCCTTCAGCCGGCGATTTTCGTCGAAGATCGCCGTGGCCGTCATCATGAGATAGAGGCGGGAACCATCGCGGCGCAGGAATTCGGCCTCGAAATCCTTGACGTGACCTGTCGCGTTGAGTTCGCAGTAGAATCGGCTCCAGCTCTCCTCTTCCGCGAAGAGGGTGGGAAGCGGCACGCCCACCACCGCCCCGCGATCCTCGTAGCCCAGCAGATCGAGGCCGCCGTCGTTGATGTCGCTTACCCTGGCCGTGGAGTCGCTGAAAAAGATCATGTCTTTCGATCCCTCGAAGAGCCGGCGGAATTTTTCCTCCGATATTGCCAGTTCCTTGGTTCTTGCCTCCACCCGCTCTTCAAGGGTTTGATTCAGCTTGCGCAGATCCCCATGGGCCGCCTCGAGCTGGGCATGTGCGCTGGAGATTTTGCGGGCGTCCTGCCGGATACGTTCTAGGACGCCGTGGACATTGTAAAAATAGAAGGTGAGTACCGCCACCGCGACAAAGGTGAGGCTGTTGAAGCCGCCGCTGTAAGGGGCCAGCAGCCGCCAGACCTGGGGAAAACCGGCGAGTATTAAGATGAACCGGAGGATGTGGCCGATGCTGCGGGAGAGGGCAAAGGCCACGAGGGCCATGGACAGCCAAAAGAGGTAGCTCCAGAGGACGCTCTCCGGATCAAGCAGTGTGAGGCGCCGGGCGCGGACCGCCGCCAAGATGGCGAGAAGGATCATCAGGCTGGAGCCGAAGAAGTCGACGAGATAGACCGGCAGGAGCGGCAGTCCCGATGTCATGGCCCTTGGGCTTTCCCTTCGCGGCGTCGGTCCAGGGCCTCTCGGCTGAAGAGGTCGAGGCTTCGGATCAGGAAGTACATGGCCGGCAGACAGAGCAGGTGATCGAACCTTCCCAGATAGTAGACGAGGCGTTCGGCGTCGATAGGGCCCGCCAGGCGCTGGGCCAGGAGTGGGCCGCCGACGAAGTATTCCTCTGAGAGGCCCAGAGCGAGCCAGTGCACGACGAATGCGTCGATGTTCCAGGCGAGGAAGAAGAGGATGGACAGCTTGAAGAACCGCCACGCCGTGCCGGAGCCGATGGGGCGGTAATGAAGGATGTAGAGGAGAAAGAGGAGGGCGGCGGCGAACAAAACGTGGGCCATCTGGTGGACATAGAGCCCCTCCGGGGCCCCGTGCACCTGCACCGCCAGGACCGTCGGCGGGTGGACGGCGGCCGCTGCCAGAGCGGAAGCCGCCGCCCATCGGGTTCCATGGCCATGTCGGATACTCTCCGCCTTGCCGCAGGACATGCCAACGTGTTACCATTCACGGGTCTCCTTGACAAGGCGGCTTTTCCGCGCCGTCCCGGGGTCCGGGGCGCGCGTCCGTGTCGCAGAACGTGCCGATGAACCAGAGAGGTCCCGACACCGCATCCTCCGTGACGGAATCCGTCGAGGGCTCCGCAGGCCCTCCCGTCGTATTGATCGTCGACGACGATACGGACATGGCCCGCATGCTGAAGCGGGTGCTGGAGCGCCGGTGTCCCTGCCGGGCGACCGTGGCCGATTCGGGGGAACGCGCCTTGGAGGAACTGGACCGCTGCCGTCCGGACGTTGTCCTTACCGACATCAAGATGCCGGGTTTCGACGGCCTCGCCTTGCTGCGGCGGACCAGGGAAATTGACCCCTCCATCTCCGTGATTCTCATGACCGGCTACGGCACTGTGGAAATGGCCGTGAAGGCCCTCAAGGAAGGGGCCTACGATTTTTTCCAGAAGCCTTTCGATAACGACCATGTCGTGCACGCGGTTCAGCGGTCGTTGGAGCGGGTGACGCTCCTGCGGGAGAACCGGCGCCTTCAAGCCCAACTGGAGAGCGCGGGTGGTTTTTCCGGTTTCGTGGGGCGCTCGGCCCGGCTGCGCGAGGTCTTCAGCCTCATCCGTAGGATTGCGGACACCGACGTGACCGTGCTCATCCGCGGGGAATCAGGAACAGGCAAGGAACTGGCCGCCAGGGCCCTGCACGCCCTGAGCGGCCGGGCCAGACTCCCCCTGGTGACCGTGAATTGCCCGGCGCTGCCGGAGCACATTCTGGAGTCCGAGCTGTTCGGGTACATCAAAGGGGCATTCACCGGGGCGCTTCGGGACAAGAAGGGGCTCTTTCTCGAAGCGGAGGGATCCACGATTCTCCTTGACGAAATCGGCGATATTCCCGTGAGCCTGCAGACCAAGCTGCTCCGGGTCCTCCAGGAGAAGGAGATCAGGCCGCTCGGGCAGACCCGGAACATCCAGGTGGATGTCCGGGTCCTCGCCTCCACGAATCAGGACCTTCAGGCCAAGATCCGCAACGGGTCGTTCCGGGAGGACCTCTTCTACCGGCTCAATGTGGTGACCGTGACCATGCCTTCTCTGGCCGATATCCAGGAAGACATCCCGTTGCTCGCCCAGCACTTTCTCAAACGCTCGGCCCGCGAGTACGGGGACAGGGGCCTCGTCTTCTTGCCGGCCGCGTTGCGGTGCCTGGTCCGCCGCCGCTGGCCCGGCAATGTGCGCGAACTCCAGAACGTGGTGAAGCGGGCAGTGCTGCTGGCCGAGGGGCCGGAGATCACCCCCTCCGATCTGATGTCCCCTGCCGAGCAAGGGCCGGTGGAGGCAGGCGGGGCCGAATATCTCCCGCACCTTCCTTACAATGCTGCCAAACAGATGATGGTCGAGAGTTTTTCCCGGGAGTATCTCGGCCGGGTCCTCAGGGAACACGCCGGAAACGTCACAGCCGCCGCCAGAGCGAGCGGACTGGGACGCCAGGCCTTTCAGCGGCTGCTCCGGCGCTTCGGAATGGAGGCCTCCGGGTACCGCTGCGACCCCGATGCGAACCAGGAGGGCTCGCCGTCGTCTGATCGCGTGGACGCCGGAGGCTGAACCGCATCATTTTCGTGGCGGTGCACCAGATATGATGCACTTCTTCTGATTCTCCGGATTCTCTGGGCAAAGCCCAAGCCCCCCCCTGAAAACCCCGGCACGCTGCAATCCCCTGGGGCAAGGCTGTTTCGGTTTTCACCGCGGCGTCCGTGGCACCTCTCTTGCCATGCGCTTTTCAGAAGGATCACATTTTTTTACCATCGGAGGCAGTGTATGCGCATTCGGCCATCGTGGAGGGGACTGAGGACAGGTCTTTTTGGGCGCTGGGTGATGTTTGCCGCCACGGGTTTTATTCTGGCGGCACCGTTCACGGCGTTGGCTGCGGAGGAGATCGAGGATCTCAGGGCCCAGGTCAAGGCCCTGCTCGAGCGGATCGAGGATCTCGAGCAGAGACAACATGCCCGGGCCGAGCCGGCGGCCCAGGTGTCCTGGAAGGACGGGTTCCGGATCGATTATACAGATACGCAGAAAAATCGGGAGTACACGTTCCGCTTCCGCACGGGGATTCAGGGCCGTTACACCTACGTGAACACCGATGAAGGCGTGGCGGGCAACGCGGAAAACTTCAGCGGGTTCACCATGCGCCGGCTCCGTTTTTTCGTGGACGGCACGGCCCCCAACAGGGACTGGAGGTACTTCATGCACGTGCAGCTCGAGCCTCAGTCCTCGGTGAACACCCTTGACGCCACCGTCACTTGGCAGCGCTTCCGGTACGCAAAGATCGAGTTCGGCCGGATGAAAATCCCGTACAGCATGGAGTTCTGGCAGAGCGGATTCATGCAGAACGGTGCGGACCGGACCATCTTCACCGGGGACTCCGAGGTTGACAAGGATCTCTTCGGGAACCAGCTCTACGACATCCCAGGCGGGAACGCCCGCCTGAGGGTGGGGGGACACCTCGACAAGAACAGCGGTTTCCCAACCGGGGGTATGCTCCTTTTCCGCTCCCAGGGAATCAGCGTAAACGGCCGTGCGAACCTTTTCGATCGGAAGGATTTCTTCGTTTACTGGGTTGGAGTTTTCAATGGCCGGGACACCGTGGGGTCCGGCCACGATTCCGGCGACATGCTCTACTCCGCCCGCGTGGGCCTAAATTTCCTGCCTGGGTCGGATCCCGCGGGTCCGATGGGCCGAACCGGCTTCGACAACTACTACATGCAGGGCGATTACGGATACAACACCAAGCCGCTCGCCGCCCTGGTCGTGGCCGGCTTCAGCAGGAAGGACCGGATCAGGAAGTACTACGATCCATACGGCGCCGAAGGGAATTTCGGAAAAGCCGTCAGCGGCGTTCACGATATCGAAAACTGCGGGTTTGACGCGGCGCTTCTCTACCGCTACATGGGATTCTCCGCCGACCTTGAATGGGCGTGGGAGGAGTTCGTGCAGGATCCGGACGGAGGTTCGCTGGGCATGCAGGAGACGTGGGACCGTTGGGGGGCGCGGCTCAACCTGGGATACTTCCTCGTTCCGAAGAAATGGGAGGCGGTGTTCAAGGCAGCCTACGTCGAACGCATCGAGAACAACACCCTGGCGACCAGCCTGGCCAGCGGTCTCGGGGCGGTGCTGCTTGACGACGGCTATGCCGTCGAGGGTGACCTCCAGCAGTGCCGCCTCGGCCTGAACTACTACCTCCACGGCTTCAATCAATATGTCTCCGTGGAGCTCGGGTGGCTGCGGCGGGAATTCGAGCGGATTTCTGCAGCCGAGGCGGCGGCGCTGGAATTTTCCGGCGTGCGGAGTCCGGACCCGGACCCCCAAGACGACTACCGCCTCCGCGTGCAGTACCAGTACATCTTCTAGCCCGCACCCGTTTCACGGAAACGCGGCGGCCCAGCGTGTTCGTGCTGGGCCGCCTTTTTGTTTTTGGGCCGGGTCGAGGCGGCTGCCCCCGGCGTGAGGACATACTGCATCCTTTTTGATGCATTTCGGACCTGCACGATGCTTTCGCCGGGCAAAGTCTTTCAGGATGTTTCTGATAATACAACGGAATTCTAAAGAAAAGAATACAGACAGGGAAGCGGCATTCTTTTCACTGCGATGGCATTTTTCTTGCGCTATGGAAAAACAGATCCGTTCCTGAAGGGGCTCCGGAGCGGATTTCAGAATATTTTCGGTCCCCCCCCGGAGGTGGAGAGGTCGTCATCCGGACCGGGGAGGGGGAGGCCACGGTATACCAAACAGGACTGCGCAGGCCGATCCTGTCGTATCCGGTTCAGAAGAAGGAGGACGCGCAATGAACAGGCAACTCACGGCCATAATTGGATTTACATGGTTTTTGATCCTTGCCCTGACGGTTTGGGAGGGTTTTGCAGCGGAGGGCCCGCCCACCATTGCCATCGACAAAATGACGATCGAGAACGGCGGCGTCATCACGGTCACCGGCCGCGCGCCGGCCGGCGCGCCCGTGTATCTCGAGGTCTGGGCGGCGGACAAGACAGTCCGGGCCAACCGATTCGACAACAAGAAGGACAAACAGACCGGCGACGTCCCCTATATCTTCTATCTCACTTATGACATGCCCGCTTACTACAAGATCTTCGTCCCAGCGGAACTCAGGCCGGAGCTGGACGCGATCATGAAAGAGGGGGGAAGCTGGAAATTTTCCCGAGCCCTCGACGCCCTGGGGGCGGACCATGCGTACTCAGTGCCTGCCGGTATGAAGATAGAAAGGTACAAGGCGAGCCTCATGGCCAGTATCATCGGCAGCCGCGGCGACCTCATGCCCCCCATGGACACAGTGGACAACAGGCGGCGTTCGATGGAGCTGGTGAAAGCGAGATTCAAGACTGCGGAGAGCGTCCTCGGGGCCGACGTCGAGACCGCCCCTGACGGAACGTACAGGGCCGAGATCAGGATCCGCTCCGGCTTGGCCCCCGGCAGGTACCACATCGTCGCGGTGGCGGGAAATGGGCTGCGGAGCCAGCCGGCCGAGTTTCAGAACCGGATCGGTTTCCCCGTGGTCTATCTCGGCACGGCAGGGACGAGTCAGAACATCCTCTGGCCGTTCCTGCTCACCCTCGTCGTGGCCGTATTCGGCGTCCTCATGGGGGCTGGGGGCGGTTTCATCCTGAATCCGCTGCTGGTCTCTCTCTTTCCCCTCCCCCATACCGTGGTGGCCGGTACCGTCACCCCAACAGTGCTCTTCTCCCAGGGGAGCGGCATCTACAACTATTCGAAGATCAAGTTCATCAACTGGAAACTCGGCGGCATCATCGGCTGTGCCATGCTCTTGGGTGGATTTATCGGGCCCAAGCTCACCGAGTTGATCACACTCAACCAGTTCAAGTTCGCCTTCGGCTGGATCCTGCTCCTTCTGGCCGGTCTGATGTTCTGGCAGACCATGCCGGGGTATTTGGCCAGGAACAAGAAGGAGCAGGCCATCCTGAAGGAGTTCAAGAAGAGGGCCGAGGAAACGGCGCTTGGCCGCAAGGCTTGACAAGAGGAGGACAGAGCGATGAAAGTCGAATTCTGGGGACAGGAATTTGAGGCCAATATGGTCACGGGGTGCGCTGGCGGCTTCCTCATCGCCGTCATGTCGTCCATGTTCGGTTTCGGAGGCGGTCCGTTCATGGTGCCGCTGATGACCGTGGGGCTCAGGCTGCCCATGTACATCGTGGTGGGGAGCTCGCTCCTCGCCATCTTTTTTAACACCACTATGAGCAGTCTCCGTCACTATCAGTTCGGGAATTTCGACCCGATCCTGTTTCTCTGCATGTTCCCCGCGGCCCTTGCGGGTGGCTACATCGGCCCTCAGATTGCACGGAGGGTGAGTCCCATCGCGGTCAAGCGTCTGGCCTGCGTCGGTCTGGTCATCCTCGGGGTGAAGCTGCTGGGCGTATTCTGATCTGCGGCCTGGACCTGGGGGTTTTTCCGCCTTCCGGAGGCCTATTGAGGACAGAAGGGCAACCCCGCTTTGAAAAAGGAGAGACGTTTCATGGCACACATCGTAGTCCTGGACGACGTGCCGGATGCCGGCACCATGCTGCAGAGGATCCTCGCGAAGAAGGGTCATGAGGTGGTGACCTTCACCGAAGAGGAGGACGCCCTGAGCCATGCCCGTAGTCGTGACGTGGATCTCGTGATCCTCGACATCAAGCTCAAGAAGATGAGCGGGATCGAGGTGCTGCGGGAGATCAAGAAAATCAGGCCGGTGGTCCGGGTGATCATGCTCACCGGTTACCCGACCGTGGACACAGCCCGCCAGGCCTTGGATCTGGGGGCGGACGAGTACTGCGTGAAGCCCATAGACAAGGACGAGCTGGAGAGGAAGGTCGGCCAGGTGCTGGCGTCATGAGTCCGCTTTCTGAGGCGTCCGCATCCCCGGGGCGCGGCTCGGCCTCGAGAGAAGCGGAGAACCCTGCAAAGGAGGGTGCAGTCATGGGGAAAAAGTCGGTGTGGAGTATATGCGGCATGTGCAGCGTGCGCTGTCCGATCCGGGTCGAGACCGATGGGGACGAGGTTACCTGGATTGAGGGGAACCCGCACCTGCTGCAGGGTGCCCTCTGTGCCAAGGGTTCCGCCGGCATGGCACTTCTCAAGGACGAGGAGAGGCCGTTCCAGCCCCTCATACGAAAGGGCGGCAGGGGCGCCGGCCGCTGGGAGAAGGCGAGCTGGGAAACGGCGCTGGATTACGTGGCCGGGCGGCTCGACGCCGTCATCAAGAAAAACGGTCCCGAGAGTGTGATCGTGAGCTGCCGGGGCGGTCCGTTCGCGGACCTCGTCAAGGCATTCTGTCACGGCCTCGGTTCGCCCAACTTCACGAACCACGACAGCACCTGCGGGCGGAACGTCCACCACGCAAGCCGCTCGGTTTACGGCCTCGGGCGTAAGGGCTTTGTCTACGACATCGCGAAATGCCGCCACCTCATCCTCTTTGGCCGCAACATCCTCGCCTCGCTCCGTATCGCCGAGGCGAACCAGGTGCTCGACATGCTGGACGCCGGGGGCAAACTCACCTATGTGGACGTGCGCCAGACCCTCACGGGGATCAAGGCCGACCGCTTCTTCCAAGTGCGGCCCGGCACGGATTACGCACTGGCCCTGGGAATGATCAACGAGGTACTGAGGCAGGGGGCTTACGACCGGGAGTTCGTCGCCCGCTATGTGAAGGACTTCACGGCCCTGGAGGAGTTCGTCGTCCCGTACACCGCCGACTGGGCCGCTGCGGAATGCGGGGTGAAACCCGCCCAGATCAAGGCCTTTGTCAAGGATATCGCTTCAGAGCGGCCGCGGGTCATCTTCCATCCCGGCTGGATGCTCTCCCGATACAAGGACTCATTTTACGCGAGCCGGGCCCTCCATATCCTGAACGTCCTCATGGGGAACATCGAGGTGGAGGGGGGCCAGATCTTCGCCAAGGGGCCTGGTGACTGCGGCAGAAAGGGAATCCGGACCCTGTCGGGCCAGGTTCCCAAGCCAGCGGCCAGACGGGCGGACGGCGTGGGCTGGAAATACACCCACTTCGATCCAGGCCCGGGACTCTTTCACCTCTTTTACGACGCCATGCTCACGGGTGAGCCCTATCCTCCGAAGGCACTGGTGTGCATCCGCCACGACCCCTTCACCTGCTTCCCCGACCCGCAGGCACAGAAGGAGGCGTTGGACACCCTGGACCTGCTGGTTTCAGTGGACACCCACTACAGCGAGTTCGGCTGGTACAGCGACGTGATCCTTCCGGAGGCGACCTATCTCGAGCGCGACAGCATCATCGCGGTCCAGAAGGGGCCCAAACCCCGATTCATCATGCGCCGCCGGGCGTTGGAGCCCCAGCACGACACCAAGGGGCTCTACGAGATCCTGAGGCAGCTCGGGGAACGGTTGGGGATCGGGCGGTATCTCCCCTTTTCCTCCATGGAGGATCTCTGGGCATGGCAGCTCGAACCCACGGGGCTCAGCCTGCAGGACTTCGACGAAAAGGGTTTCGTGTCCCTCTGCGACCGGCCCATCATGTTCGACCGGGCAAATCTGGACGGCAAATTCAAGACGCCCTCCGGGAAGATCGAGATCGTCAGCGGCATCCTCACTGAGGGAGGTCTCCCCTCCCTCAAGCCCTACGAAAGCCCGGAGAAGCCGTCCAAGGGCCGGTTCCGGCTCGCGTTCGGACGCTCGCCCGTCCACGCCCACGGCCACACCGTGAACAACCCCCTGCTCCATGAACTCATGCCGGAGAACACCTTGTGGATCAACCGGCGCAAGGCTGCGAGGCTCGGGGTGGCCGAGGGCGATTGGGTGGACGTCCTTGCGGACGGAGCGGGCGGAACCATCAAGGCCCACGTCACCGATTTTATCCATCCCGAGGCGGTGTACATGGTGCACGGATTCGGCCGTCAGGTGCCTTTCCAGACCAGGGCCTACCACGCCGGCGTTGCGGACCAGAAGCTCATGAAGGGGTTTCTGCGGCGGATGGACCCTGCGGGGGGCGGGCTCTGCCTGTGCGAATGTGAGGTCACCGTGCGACGGAGTCCCAAGAACCCGAAGCGGAGGGTGGAACTGTGAACAGGTACATGCTCTATCTTAACTCGAGGCGATGCATCGGTTGTCACGGCTGCGAGGTCCACTGCAAGACGAACAAGAGGCTCCCTGTAGGTCCCATCCTCTGCGAGATCAGTCATGAACCCCTCAAGATGGTGGGGGGTGTACCGAAGACCGAATTTCAATTCCGATCCTGCTACCACTGTGAGGTGCCTTATTGTGTTCCGGTCTGCCCTACCGGCGCCATGCAGAAACGGGAGGACGGAATCGTCTTCGTCAACCAAGAGGCGTGCATCGGCTGCATGGCCTGCGAAGGGGCCTGTCCGTGGGGGATCCCGCAGTACAACCCGGAGACGGGCAAGGCGGTCAAGTGCGACTATTGCATGGACCGTATCGATCAGGGGCTCAGGCCGGCATGCGTGACCCGCTGTGCCACGCACGCCCTCAAGTTCGTCACCATGCACGAGCTGTGACCCGTGTCCGTCCTCCGTCTCTTCAGATACTGGGTCCTGCGCCTCTTCTCCCCGGGGGTGCTGCTCAGGGAGCGGTATGGGACGTTCCGTCGTCTGCTCGAATCGGACAGAGCGGCACACCGGGCCATGGCGGAACTCCAGGAGATCGGGCGGGGGGACAACCCCGTCGATCTCCCCTTGGTGAAGACGCGCTATGAGGCCCTCTTCACGCCCGTGTCGTCCATGGTGAAGGACCTCCGCATCGTGGCCCCATTGCGGTACGGCCGCCTTGCGGAGCGTCTCGCCGCCATCGATTTCTCGGCCAGATCCCTCCTCGCCTCCCCGCCCCCGAACGTCTCGCCGCCTTTTGTTCTCAGCCTCGGCGATCCACGTTCGGTGGACGAGGGCCTGGCGGGAGGCAAGGCCGCCGGTCTCGCGAGGATTGCCGCCGACCTCGGCCTTCCCATCCCCCGAGGTTTTGTGGTCACGACCAGGGCGTTCCACCGTCTTTTCGAGGCGAACGGCCTGGGCCCGCTGGTCGAGGACCTGCTCAGCTCCCTCGATGTGTCGTCTCCAGCATCCCTGCATTCGGTGTCAGCGGATATTGCCGACCTGGTCATGCGTGCGACGGTGCCGGCCGACGTCGCGCAGGATGTGCTCAAGGCCTACGACGACCTCGGCAGGGCTGCCCCCGGAACGGTGAGGACTGCAGTCCGGAGCAGCGCCGTAGGCGAGGACGGGGAGCACTCCTTCGCGGGCCTGTATCACACCGTGCTGGATGTCAGCCGCGAGGATCTTCTGGAGGCCTACGTCCTCGTGGTCGCGAGCAAGTACGGACCCGCGGCTCTGGCCTATCGCATCCGAAGCGGGCTCATGGACGGCGATGCGCCCATGGCAGTCCTCGTGCAGGAACTCCTCGACGCCAGGGCGGGCGGTGTCATTTACACCCAGGCGGTTGACGAGCAGAGGCCCGAGACCTTGCTGCTCCATTCCGTGTGGGGTCTGGGCGATCTCCTGGTGAACGGGAGCGTGATCCCGGACCGGATCCGCATTCTGAAGGGGAGCCCCCCGCGTATCCTCTCCACCGAGGCTGGGGACAAGCCGGAGATGCTCGTCCGCGGCGCGGACGGGGCGATCGAGTCGATCCCTCTGACCCTGAAGGACCGCCGTGCCCTGTCAATCGACCCGGAGAGCGCGGTCCGTCTCGCCTCATGGGCGGCGGCCCTTGAAAACCGCCGGGGGATCCCCCTTGACATCGAATGGTGCATGGATCGCGGGGGGAATCTCTTTCTTCTCCAGGCCCGGCCTCTTCGCGAGGCGGCTGAAGCCCCTCCCGTACCGGAGGATTCCAGTCCTCGACCTTCCGGGCCGGTCCTCATCGAGGGCGGGGAGACGGCATCGAAAGGCTTGGCCTCGGGCACGGTCTTCGTGGTGGAGCGGGACTCCCAACTCAAGGAGATCCCCGAGGGCGCCGTTCTGGTCGCATCGCAGGCCCGCCCCTGCTACGCCGCGGCCCTTGGCCGTGTCGCCGCCGTCGTCACGGGGTACGGAAGCCCCGCCGGGCATCTCGCCTCGGTGGCCAGGGAGTTCCGGATTCCTTTCCTGGCCGGGGTGGGGGAGGCGGCGGCCGGGCTTCGCTCCGGGCAGGCGGTGACCGTTCACGCCGAGGCCCGTCGGGTGTACTCCGGGGTCCTTCAGGGACGCCCGGCAGGGGCGGAAAGGCCGCAGGGAGCCCTTTCTCAGGCCACGCCGCTCCGCAGCCGGATCAGGGCGGTCATGGACCTCGTCTCGCCCTTGCATCTCCTGGATCCGGGTGGTGTCGGCTTTGCGCCGGAGGGTTGCCGGAGCCTCCACGACGTCATCCGTTTCTGCCACGAGAAGGCCGTCGCCGAGATGTTCTCCACGGGAGAGCGGAGATCCGGGACGAAAGAGGCAAGGAGGATGCGGGCCGGGCTTCCCCTCTCGTTTTCTATACTCGACGTCGGTGGAGGTGTCAGGGACACGGCGCCCGCCGGGGAAATCGCACCGGAAGACGTCCTCTCCGTCCCGCTCCGGGCCTTCCTGGAAGGGCTCTCAGATCCGCGGATCCACTGGTCGGATCTCGTCCATTTTTCCTGGGGCGAATTCGACTCCATGGTCGCCGGCGGGGGAATTGTGAGCCCCGACGACGAGGCGCTGGCGAGTTTTGCCGTAGTCTCGGGAGACTACATGAACGTGAGCATCCGCTTCGGGTATCACTTCGTGATCCTGGACACGGTCTGCGGCAGCTCCGCGGAGGGGAATCACGCCGCACTCCGCTTTGTCGGCGGCGGCGGCGATATCCGAGGCCGTGGGCTTCGGGCCTGCTTCCTCCAAGGGGTCCTTGACCGCCTGGGCTTCAGGGTTACCGTCCGTGGGGATCTCCTTGAGGCCTGGATAAAGGGGGACGCCTCAGAGGCCCTCGCAGCCAGGCTCAGGACCATCGGGCGTCTCCTTGGGGCTACGCGGGTGATGGACATGTATCTCAAGGACGAGGGGGAGATCCCGGGTCTGGTTGGTGAGTTCATGGCAGGCCGGTCCCATTTCACTGCGGGTTCTGCAGAGAGCAGGAGAGGTGGACAGGATGGATGAGTACCGGGCCAACTGGATCACCCCGCAGCTCGGGGTGGGCTATGCCCCCATGTCCTACGCCGAACTCGATTCCCTCCGTGTCCAGGGCGTGGACGCCATCGTGAATCTGTGCGCCGAGTTCTCCGATCTTCATGAAATCGAGGAGGGGGCCGGGTTCGATGTCTACCACTTCCCCATCGACGACGAGCGCGCCCCGGACATGGCCGCCATGGAGAAGGCCCTCGAATGGCTCGACGAAGCCATCTATCTCGGAAAGAAGGTGCTCGTGCACTGTCGCCACGGGATCGGCCGGACCGGCACCTTTGTGACGGCCTATTTTCTCCGGAAGGGGTTTTCGCTCAAGGCCGCCGAGAAGAGCCTGCGACCTACCGGGGCCACCCCCAGCAGTTACGGCCAGTGGCGTCTGCTCCGAAAATACGGAAGGCAGGAGGGCATACTCACGGCCAGGGAACCGAGCCTCGAAAGGGGCAAGGTGGTGGATCTCGGCCCCTATTTCGCCGAATACGAGGCCCTGGTGAGAAAGGTCGAGGACGACCTGGGCCGGCTCCGCATGGAGCATGCCGTGCCCCTGTGCGGCAGGGAGACGGACCGATGCTGCCGGGAGTACGGCGAGCTGACCTTCATCGAGACGGTCCATCTCAACAGCGCGATGAACCGTCTCATTCGAAGCGGCATCCGGACCGATGTCATAGCCGCCGCGGCGGCGGTCGAGCGGACGGTGGCGGAGTTGAGGGATCAACTCGGACCGGCGTCAGGTGCCCCGCAGGCGGCGTCTCTCTCCGCCGCCTGCGCCCGGGCCGGGCTTGTTTGCCCCCTCAGCCGGGCCGGCGCGTGCATCCTCTTCGAGCATCGCCCCATCCGGTGCCGGTGCGCCGGCCTCTCCGAGGATCTCCTGGATACGGGGTTCGTCCGGGCGGTCCTGGACGGCATATCGCGAAACCTCTACTTCGCCCTCTCCGGGGCCTTCCTCGAAGGGGATTCCCTGTCCTTTTCCATCCCGGAGGCGGTTTCCGGCCGGTTCGTGGAGCGGTATTTCCGCCATCTGGCGCGGCGCGCGGGGAAGCGGGGGAAGCCCTCCCGAGGCTGAGGGGAATGCGTCCTTGACTGGTCTTCCGTCCCTGTCATATGCTTGTCAGAAAACGCGGGGGCAAGAGGCCAGGACCGCGGAGGGAGATGACCATGCGACAAATAGCGTCCCGTGCCCTGAAGACAGGATGTGTTGCGATATCCCTCATCCTGGGGGCTCTTCTCGTTCCGAGCTCCTGGTTGGCGGTAGGGCCGGCTGGGGCGGCGCCCCTCCGGATCGGTTTTCTGGAGGTCTCGAACATCGAGGCCGTCCACGTCCACGGGGACAACATCTACCTCCTCCAGCAGGACACGCTCCACACCGCGGACATGGGGGCAATCAGGGGTTCCGTCGGGCTGGAGGGGTTTCACGTCGCCTCCGTGCTCTCATATCCCCATCTCTACGTCGCGGAAGCCCAGTCCTGCGTGCCGTTCTCTGGGACCTGCACCGGCTGGGAGGGGGTCGAAATCATTGACGTGGGCGATCCGGGCCGGCCCAGGGTGGTTCGGTCTCTGCCCCTGTCCGGCATCGCCGGGCTGTATTTGTCCGGATCCAGACTCTGCGTGGCCCGCGACCGGGAGATCAGGATCGTGGACATCACGGCCCCCGCTGCCGCCGCGGTCGTTGGGACAGTGGCGCTTCAGGGCACATTCCAGGATCTCGGCTTCACCGGGGATCTGGCCGTTGCGGTGGAGAACCGCTACTGTACCTTTTTCAACAGCGGATGCGCGGGGCTGAACGGCCTGGAGGTCATCAACCTCGCCAATCCTGCAAGCCCCTCCGTCCTTCGGTCCTTGGCCCTTGCGCCGGTCGACCAGGCCATGTCCATCTGGGATCTTTTCGTTTCTGGAGACCTCGCCTACCTGGGTCACAGCTCGGGGAGACTGGACGTCGTGGATCTCGGTATGCCGGCCCGCGCCAGGGTCGTTGGCTCCCTTGACCTTCAGGGGGCCTTCCCCGAGTTCGCCCTCGATCCGCCCTATCTCTACGTGCGCGAAAGGGAGTCCTGCACGGGGTTCTGGGGCTCCGGCGTCTGTGAGGGGTTGAACGGGATCGAGATAGTGGACGTGGGCGATCCCGAGGCCCCGGCGTCCCGGGGGACCACGGCTGTGCCGTGGATACGGGATCTCGGGGTGCGAGGGTCCTTCGCCTTCGTTTCCGGAGAGAATGTGCTCGAGGTCCTGGACCTCGGGAATCCCACCGCCCCCTCCCCGGCCGGATCGATCACCCTGCTGGGGTACTTTTCCCAGGAAAGCGAGGCCGTTTACACCGAGGGCCTGGCCTACGTCGAGGTCTCCCGCCGCTGCACCAATCCCTTCGATTCGAGCAGCTGTACCGGGTCAAGCGGTCTTGAGATCATCGACATCAGTCCTTCGAGTTGCGCGAGCCTGAATCCCGTCACGGCGATCCTTCACATTCCCTGTTTCGACTCTGATATGGGCGCCCTCTGGGTGGACCTCCGTCTCGTCTCCTTCAGCCCGATCCTGTTCGAACTGGATGATTTCGGCCGCACCGCCCGGACAGGCGGGGGATGCGCCTCCTTGAACCCGCGTTCCGGCACGCTCCACGTGCCCTGCGTCAGCTACCGATCCAACGCCTTCTCGCTGGACCTCGCTGTCCGTCCCGGGCTTCCGGTTCGGCTCGAGGTGGTGGCTGTAGGGGCGGTTTCGCCGTGAGGTGACGGCCGGGGCGGGAGAGGGCGCTGCATCGAGGGATTGCAGCATTGGGGGCTGTCCGGACCCCGTGATCGGGTACGCTGCAGCGCCGGGCAGGAGACGCCCAGGCCTGACCTTACTTCAGGTACCGTGCCAGCACTGTCTGCGGCATGGGTATGACCTTCACTGTGTCCCCCCTGTAGTCCTCGTCCGTGTGCGTTCGTGATTCTTCGTCTATTCCGGCGAAGCGGACATCACATATGAAGACGCCGATCTCCACGTTTCTCCGCGATACGGTTGTCTCGCCCCCCCCTCCCCGGTCTTTTCTCTCCCTGGGTTCGGACGGCCAGAAATTCTCGGCGTTTTCGATGACCTCCCTCCCTATGGCGTTTGTGGCCCTGCCGGAGTATCCAAAGAGCATCAGCTCCACGTTCTCTCCCTCGCGGCGTATGACGACCACGCCGGCGTCCCTCTCGTCCGGCTTCCACGGGAGGCATTGCCACCGGTTCCCCTCGTCGAGATAGTAGGTGCCAGGGAGGGGGGTTCCGCTCTCCACCGGGGGGCTCATCCCGCCGAAACAGCTGGGAACCTGGCGGTCGAAGGCGCGATAACCGTGATAGAACGGGATGCGGGGTCTGCCCTGTTCGACGGGAGTGAACGGCCTGCACTGGAAGATGTCGGCCACGGCGTGTTCGAGGAGGTAATTCACCCGCTGGCTCCCCAGCAGAACGGCGCTCTCCCTCTGCTGCCTGCGCGTTTTCAGTTCGGAAAACATCTCTCCCGCCCTGGCCTTGTCCTTTTGAAAGCCATCTCCATGGACATCGAGTTGGTCGTGGTCTATGACGAAGGGGACGTATTTCGTCTCCACCTTCGGACCCGTGTCCTCCGTGTGTGCCTGCGAAGAGAGCAGCGTCACGATCTTTGACGCCACCACTGCGTCGTGGCGCGCTATCGAGAGGAGGGTGGGCCCCCGTGTTCCCCGCGGCGCCGATTCACGCTGGTGGTATTCGCCCAGATAAATCGACACCCGCCTGGAGCGGCCGATGGCCGTCCAGAGCCCGGGGGGACGGATCCCGAAAAGCGCTCCGGGGAGTATCTCTGCGGGCACCCCCCTCTCCCTGAGCCACCAGCAGACCTTTTCCAGCACATCGAGGGAAGGGTTCCGCATCTGGTTTCTGAGAAGCTTCCCTATGGTGTGCCGATGCAGGTCGCAGTCCGATGAGATCTCCTTTTCAATGCCATACCTGAAAAGCCCGTGTTCCTCCAGCACCTGTTTCAACCGCATTTCGATCTTCATGATCCCCTCCGTTCATTCCGGCAATCGATGCGATGCTCCCCTCCGCCCCGCAGCCGCGGGAAGGGGTCCTTGCAGGCGCAGGGGCGGCGGGTCTCGATGGCCATTTTCCGGTCGGATGGCGCTTCGCTGGAGCAGAAATCCTGAAGATGTCTTTTGTACAGGCCATCTTGTCCTTTTTCATGGCCATTTCAAAAAAAGTACACCATGGATTAGGCACGAAATATATACAACTTTATTCATCCAGTCCAAGTTTTGTGGACACCGTTTTTGTTGATTTCTTTTTGAAAATAAGCTAGTTAAGTGATATGCTGATTTGACTCCGACCCATTTTTCGCGATTTATTATAAGCAAAATTGCTCATGAGGGCAAGGAGAGGATGTACTTTTTAATGGCCAAATTTCTTTCAGGTCCGCCTATTGGCCGAGAACACCGCAGCCGCCCGTGAGGCGCCGTGAATGCGCCTTTGAGATCACGGCGGACTCGGCAGATCCGCAAGGGACCGAGAGACCATGGATGCGGTCCTCCCCGTTGCGGCCGTTCCTGAGAGGGGTGAACCCCGGGGGATGACTATGGAAACAGGCGGTGTCACACGTGACGTCGGAAGGTTGCTGGCTGGGGGCGGTCCCGATGCGGCACTCAGACAGGTGGCCGGAATTTTCGAAAAGGCCGCCGACATGAAAGGGTGGTGCGCCGCGGACGGGACCGCCTTCCAGTCCAGCAAGGCAACGGGCGAGCAGGCCCAGGGCATCTGCGCGGCCTCGGGGAGGTTGTCGGCACAGGGGACCATAGAGATTGAGATCGATCTGGTCCACGCCCCTGAGACCGTTTCGATCCATTTGGGTTTTCTGATGCGTCATTTTGCCGTCCTTGTCGAAAGGGCCAGGATGCTCCCGTCCAAGCCGTTGTCCGACGGGATGTGTGCGCTGCGATTCGGCGTCTCGGTGAGGGCTGTGCCGCTCTCGCCCGGCAGGGAGGCGGCCCTTTTTGATCAGATCAAGGCGTTCGACGCGGCGGCCAGGGCCCTGCAGCAGAGGATCTCCCCGTCGGTGGACAGGGGAAGTCTCAAGACGCAGTACAAGGACTTCGCCGGCGTTCTGGCGCCGGTTCAGCCTCTGGGAATCGACCCCCTGTCCATCGACCCGTCCGTGGATCTGTTTATCAAAGACGTCATCGAGTTGCTCGATGCCGGCCACATAGTCGGACAGGATCGGGCCTTGAAGCAGCTCGTCCACCGTCTCCAGACCGAATGCTTGACCCGGCCGGCGCACCAGCCGGTCACCTATTGCGCCCAGGGGACTCCTGGCACCGGCAAGAGCCAGTCTGCCGTCCTTATCGCGTGGCGGCTCAACGTACCCTTCGTGAATATCGACGCAGCGAGCATGCCCGACTTCTCCACCGCGTGCAGCCAGCTCCTGGGAGCGGGTCGCGGCATCGTGATGTCCCACCAGCCCGGACGGATCGAGCAGGTTGCGAATCACCACTGTGGACGTGGGCGATCCCGAGGCCCCGGCGTCCCGGGGGACCGTGGCTGTGCCCTGGATACGGGATCTCGGGGTGCGAGGGTCCTTCGCCTTCGTTTCTGGGGAGAATGTGCTCGAGGTCCTGGACCTCGGGAATCCCATCGCCCCCGCGCCCGCTGGATCGATCACCCTGCTGGGGTATGTTTCCGAGGAAAGTGTGGCCTCGTACAGCGAGGGCCTGGCGTACGTCGAGGTCAGCCGCCGGTGCACCAATCCCTTCGATACCGGCAGTTGCACCGGGTCAAGCGGCCTTGAGATCATCGACGTCAGTCCTTCGAGTTGCGCGAGCCTGAATCCCGTCACTGGGATGATCCACATCTCCTGTTTCGACTCCGATATGGGCGCCTTCTGGGTGGACCTCCGGCTCGTCTCCTTCAGCCCCCTCCCGTTCGAGTTGGACGCATTCGGTCGCACCGTCCGGACGGGCGGCGGGTGCGCCACCCTGAATCCGCGTTCCGGAATCGTAACTGCTCACAGGGTTCGCACAGCACGAATGCTGCAACTCCCCCGAACTGGAAGCCTTCACAGGGTGCTGCAGATGCAAGGCGGCGGGCACGCAGACGTACTCTCTGTACTTCAAGTGGCCGCCAACACAGCAGATGCGGTACCCTGTGAAGGCTTACCCGGAATCTTCCATGTGCCCTGCGTCAGCTACCGCTCCACCGCCTTCTCGCTGGACCTCGCTGTCCGTCCGGGGCTTCCGGTTCGGCTCGATGTGGCGGCTGTGGGGGCGGTTTCGCCGTGAGGTGACGGCCGGGGCGGGAGAGGGCGCTGCATCGAGGGATTGCAGCATTGGGGGCTGTCCGAACCCCGTGATCGGGTACGCTGCAGCGCCGGGCAGGAGACGCCCAGGCCTGACTTTACTTCAGGTACCGTTCCAGCACCGTCTTCGGCATGGGTATGACCTTCACCGTGTCCCCCCTGTAGTCCGCGTCCGTGTGCGTTCCTGATTCTTCGTCCATCCCGGCGAAGCGGACATCACATATGAAGACGCCGATCTCCACGTTCCTCCGCGACACGGTTTTCTCGTCCCCCTCCCGCCGGTTTTTTCTCTCCCTTGGGCCGGACGGCCAGAAATTCTCGGCGTTTTCGATGACCTCCCTCCCTATAGCGTTTGTGGCCCTGCCGGAGTATCCAAAGAGCATCAGATCCACGTTCTCCCCCTCGCGGCGTATGACGACCACCCCGGCGTCCCGCTCGTCCGGCTTCCACGGGATGCATTGCCACCGGTTCCCCTCGTCGACATAGTAGGTGCCTGGGAGGGGGGTTCCGGTCTCCACAGGAGGACTCATCCCGCCGAAACAGCTGGGAACCTGGCGGTCGAAGGCGCGATAACCGTGATAGAAAGGGATGCGGAGTCTGCCCTGTTCGACGGGAGTGAACGGCCTGCACTGGAAGATGTCGGCCACGGCGTGTTCGAGGAGATAATTCACCCGCTGGCTCCCCAGTAGAACAGCGCTCTCCTTCTGCTGCCTGCGCGTTTTCAGTTCGGAAAACATCTCTCCCGCCCTGGCCTTGTCCTTTTGAAAGCCATCTCCATGGACATCGATGTGGTCGTGTTCTATGACGAAGGGGACGTATTTCGTCTCCACCTTCGGACCCTTGTCCTCCGTGTGTGCCTGCGAGGAAAGCAGCGTCACGATCTTCGATGCCACAACTGCGTCGTGGCGTGCTATCGAGAGGAGGGTGGGTCCCCGCGTTCCTTGCGGCGCCGATTCACGCTGGTGGTATTCGCCCAGATAAATCGACACCCGCCTGGAGCGGCCGATGGCCGTCCAGAGCCCGGGGGGGCGGATCCCGAAAAGCGCTCCGGGGAGTATCTCTGCGGGCACCCCCCTCTCCCTGAGCCACCAGCAGACCTTTTCCAGCACATCGAGGGAAGGGTTCCGCATCTGATTTCTGAGAAGCTTCCCTATGGTGTGCCGGTGCAGGTCGCAGTCCGCTGAGATCTCCTTTTCAATTCCGTACCTGAAAAGTCCGTGTTCCTCCAGCACCTGTTTCAACCGCATTTCGATTTTCATGCTCCCCTCCGTTCACTTCGGCAATCGATGCGTTGCTTCCCCCCGCCCCGGAGCTGCGGGAAGGTAAGCCTTCACAGGGTACCGCATCTGCTGTGTTGGCGGGCACTTGAAGTACAGGGAGTACGTCTGCGTGCCCTCCGTCTCGCACCTGCAGCACCCTGTGAAGGCTACCAGTCCGGGGGGTTGCAGCACTGGGCCTGTGCCTAACCCTGTGACCATTTACTCGGGAAGAGGCCCTTGCAGGCCCGGGGGCGGCAGGTCTCGATGGCCATTTCCCAGTCGAAAGGCGCTTCGCGGAAGCAGAAACGCTGAAGATGTCTCTCGCAAAGGCCATCTTGCCATCTTTCATATACAATATTTAAAAATTACATTATCAATGGTGGCATGAAATATATACAAATTCTTCTATTGTGCCTCAGTATAATAGACATTGTTTTTATTGATTATTTTTATAAAATTTGATAGTTAAAACATGCAGAGAGTCTTTTTGTTCAATCTTTGATCAAAAATTTTGTACCTTATTATATACGAAAACGATCTTTAAGCCAAGGATAAGTTGTATATCTAATAAGCCAAATCTCTTCTCAAGCCGGCCTATTGGCCGAGAACACCGTAGCCGCCCGTGAGGCGCCGTGAAGGAGCCTTTGAGATCACGTCATATTCTGTATGACCACAAGGGACCGAGAGACCATGGATGCGGTCCTCCCCGTTGCGGCCGTTCCTGAGAAGGGTGAACCCCGGGGGATGACTATGGAAACAGGCGGTCTCACATGTGACGTCGGAAGGGAACGGGCTGGGGGCGGTTCCCAGACGGCACTCAGACAGGTGGCCGGAATTTTCGAAAAGGCCGCCGACATGAAAGGGTGGTGCGCCGCAGACGGGACCGCCTTCCAGTCCAGCAAGGCAACGGGAGAGCAGGCCCAGGGCATCTGCGCGGCATCGGGGAGGTTGTCGGAACAGAGGACCATAGAGATTGAGATCGATCTGGTCCACGCCCCTGAAACCGTTTCGATCCATTTGGGTTTTCTGATGCGCCATTTTGCCGTCCTTGTCGAAAGGGCCAGGATGCTCCCGTCCAAGCCTTTGCCAGGCGGGATGTGTGCGCTGCGATTCGGCGTCTCGGTGATGGCTGTGCCGCTCTCGCCCGGCAGGGAGGCGGCCCTTTTTGATCAGATCAAAGCGTTCGACGCGGCGGCCAGGTCCCTGCAGCAGAGGATCTCCCCGTCGGTGGACAGGGGAAGTCTCAAGACGCAGTACAAGGACTTCGCCGGCGTCTTGGACCCGGTTCAGCCTCTGGGCATCGACCCCCTGTCCATCGACCCGTCCGTGGATCTGTTCATCAAAGACGTCATCGAGTTGCTCGATACCGGATTCACCGTTGCCGTGGCGGCGCCGTTTCCATCGGAGATGGCATGTGCCTTGGCCTGTCTGGCCCGGGCACATCTTGAGAAAGGGATATCACTGGGAATGGTCGTGATCCCTGCGGTCCCTCCCAAAGCCCTTCTCGAACTCCTCGCGAAGGCCCCTGGACGCATGGTGGTATCCTCCGACCGGGTGTGTCTCGGGACAAATCCCTACGACAGGCCGGGAGAGATGAAGGGGTTCCTCGGATCCCTCAGTGCAGCGGGGTCACCGATGATCTTCACCGGGAGCATGGAAGAGCTGCAGGCCGTGTTTCATGGCGGGCAGGGCGCGCGCCCCGATCCCCTTCGCCCTGTCGTAATGCCGGCCCCAGAGATGTCAACCTCCATTGTGGCCCGCGCCGCCGTGGAGGCTGCGGCTCAAATCGTCGGCGGACTCACGGTGGACGCTATAACCGAATTGACGGAACGGGTCGCACACCTCATGGCCAAATACACGCCTTCGGAGCAAAAACGCTGTCTCCCGCCCTTGGCGCTCATGGCGGTGCGGGCATGGTCGTCGGGGCGGGCTCACGCTTTCGACCGGGGCGACGAGTTCGTCCAAAAGCTGCTGGACCGGGACGTGACCCTGGCGGGCCTGGGGCAACGCTCCCTGGCGGCGAGACGCCCCAAGGTCCAGGAGCGGTTGGTCACTACCCTGTCGGACCCGGGACTCCTGGACTACCTCGCCGGCCACATAGTCGGACAGGATCGGGCTTTGAAGCAGCTCGTCCACCGTCTCCAGACCGAATGCTTGACCCGGCCGGCGCACCAGCCGGTCACCTATTGCGCCCAGGGGACTCCTGGAACCGGCAAGAGCCAGTCTGCCGTCCTTATCGCGCGGCGGCTCAACGTACCCTTCGTGAATATCGACGCAGCGAGCATGCCCGACTTCCCCACCGCGAGCGGCCAGCTCCTGGGAACGGCTCGGGGCATCGTGATGTCCCACCAGCCCGGACGGATCGAGCAGGTTGCGAATCACCACTGCGGAGCGGTCATCGAGGTCTCGGACCTCGACCATTGTCCGGGGCATGTCCGCGCCTTCCTCTCCGATCTCTTTCTGCAGATCCTCGAGACGGGTGAGGCCCAGAGCGCAACCGGGGCCGTCTTCTCCTGCGCGAACATCATCTTCATCTTCACCATGAACCTGCCTGCAGGTGCGGACGAGACCCTCCGGCGGGGCTTCGGCTTTGGAAATGACCCCTCCCCTGCATCGGTGCGGGACCGGGTGATGTCGGAGATCAGGGCCATGCTTTCCGGCGCGTTTCTCAGCCGGGTGGGGACGCCGATCCTCTTTGAGCCTCTGGACGGAAAGGCCCTTGAAGAGATCGTGGCGCGGGCGGTGAAGGCCTCTCTCCTCACCGCATCGGGGCGTCTGGGGATTCCCGTGAAGGACGTGTGTCTGGCACCGAGCGCACGGGCCGCGCTGACCGCTTGGCCGCAGGCGCATATCGTCTCGTCCGGTGCCCGTGCGCTCTTGGAGCACGGCCGCTCCCTGGCTGCGGAGGCATTCCTTCAGGCGCATCGGGCGGGACGCATCCGGGTCGGGGGCACAGTCTTTGTCTCCGGTGACCCGGGGGGAAAACTCCACATCGACGCGACCGACCCTGGAGGTGAAGACCATGGCGAACCAAGTGTATAGTGTGCATCGGAAAGATGAATACAAAATGGCCGGCCTTACCGATCTCGTCCGGCTCCTGCCTGCCCCCGGATGTCAGCCCATATTCATTGCCAAGTGGGTGCTCGAAGTGCTTGTTTACGGGATCTCTCACCAGGAGTTCATGCACCTGAGCGGGCCCACGGGTACCGCCAAGAGTTCGCTCCTCCAAGCCCTGCATCTCGAGCCGGAGAATTTTCAGGCGGTATGTCGTTGGCTCGGGTTTCCGGTCCTCCCCCTGAAGGTTTACGCCATTGAAATGGCCACCTACGAGAGTCCGGGAGAGCTGTACCAGAGGCGGGCCTTGCGCAACGGCACCACCTTCGATGAGCAAAGCATGCTGGTGGATGCCTTGGTTCAGGCCGCTGAGGCCGGTGGCAGGTGGTATCCCCTTATCTGGCTCAGGGAGATGGGTAGGGTCCACTCGCCCAGCGTCCAGGGCGGCCTCCTCGACCTCATGACCAAGGGCTTCATCGATCTGCCCGGCGGCAGATGTGTGCGGGGGGAGGGGATAGCCTGGGTTTCAGACAGCAACTACCAGGCCCAGCAAGACGCCAATCACACCCTGGTTGCCTTTGACGACGCCCTGAAACGGAGATTCCGAATCAATGTCACCATGAATTATCTGTCCGGCGACGAGGAGATCCTGGTCATGGAACAGTATACCCGGGACCATGACAAAGACCAGGGGCAGGGGAGCGCTCCCAAAAAGGGTGCGTGCAGCACGGTGCGCGAGCAAGAAGGATGCGTCGTGAAGAAGAAACCCATGAACGATGGAACGTTGTTGAAAAACGTGGTCAAACTGGGTCAGAAGATCCGCAAGCTCCGGTCAGAGGGAAATCTCCAGTCGGTTCCTCCTCCCACCATCTCGGGGTACCAGGCCTTTCTCGATATGGCGACGGCGCTGCCCCACCTCAGCCTGGATTATGTGGCCATGGTCACGCTGCTCGGGAACGCCGGGTCGGATGACCGGAAATTGGCGTTTTCAACGTTCAATGAGGTCTTCGGGATGCAGACCGAAGACCCGGCCGATCCGACCGGTACGGCCATGTTCTAGAGGATGGGTGCCATGAGAACGAAGCATTCCTCAGCGCAGTCGTATTACGGCGGGTATGCGTTGCCCCGGCGCCGGCGTTCCAAAACGGACTGGGCCGGAGTGAGCCTCGCCAGGGCGTTCGATCGGCATCACGACTACTGCATCCGCCTGCAGGCCCAACGATTGTTCTACCGGGAGGCAAAGATACTCCAGGTCGCGGTGGCACGGATGACGGGGGCCGCCGTCGATGCCGGGTTTGTGCCGAAGGTCAGGCCGCAGATCGCCCCCTGTTACACGAGTTACCCGGCGTACCCCGCAGCCCTGGCGGCCATCGGATTGACCGGGTTCCTGGAATTCAGGGCTCGGGTATCGGAAAGGGTTCTCGTTTCCCGTCTTTCGGCATTTCTGGAGAATCCGGCCGAGCATGACGGGGTGAATGTGGATCCTGAGACGTACCGGAGGTTCGCCAGGATGGTGGCGGACTGCGTCGAGACCCGTTTGCTGATCGAGGATCTCGCCCGCATGCCGTCGGCACTTTCAGTGGAAGTGTTCCGTCTTTTTTCCGCGTCACAGCAGAGCCTCCGTTTCGTCTCCTTGGCGGAGATGCTCCGTGTGGTGATCCTCTATGGAGACATCCTTCCCGACGGGAAGACAGGCGAACTGCATCCGGCGACCGGTTTTCTCCTGGATGAAATCGTGGAAACGAGTCTGCCTTTCATGGAGCGGCTTCCCGTCACGCCTTCCGACGCCCTGCTCGGTGTAGGAGAAGAATGGGTGCGAATACTGTGCCTGCGACTGTCGAGACACCTCCCGGAGCCCGTGGACGGCGAGTCTCTTCCGAAAAGGCGACATCCTGAAGCGGACGTGGGCCGTGATTTCAAATTCGGCGGGGGAGGCCGTGGGATATCGACTTCGGATGAAATCGGTCCCCTGCACGGTCCCCATCCTCCGCTTCTCTTTGATCCGCCAGACGCCGCCGGACAGGTAGGGTGGCACATCGGGGGGACGTTCTCTTCGAAACCCTCAAAAAAATCGGCGGAAGAGAGGCCTCAGGGGCCAGGCGGAGATCCGGCGGAGCGGATGCTTGCCGACTTCATCCAGACCGTGACGGAGGCGGCGGGAAGGCAGCCTGCCTGGGAAGACATTCGCTCTGATCTGGTCGAACAGGCCATGAGGATTTCCGGGTTCGGCGAGGGTCCGATACAGGGCAGCCCGATGGACGGCCATACGGTGACCGCCAGATTGGGGAAGGATCTCGATGCAAGTGGAGAGATATTCGATCAGCCTGTGGAGCTCTCGGATGATCTGCCAGCCTGCGAAGAGCTCATGGCAGCCTCCCGGCCCCTCGCCGATGCCCTGAGACGGGCGATCTATCCCAACATCGCCCACGTCCCGAGGACGCAACGATTCCTCACGAGCGGGATCCTGGATCCGTCACGCCTGGCCTTTGCCGAGTTCTCCTCGGCAATTTTCAAGCGGTATCAGGTTCATCAGGATCTCGACAGTCGTGGCAGGCCGGTGCTGCTCATGGTCTGCGACGGGTCAGGGTCCCTCGGGCGCACCGAAATGAGGATGTTGAAAATGCTGGCCGCAGCATGGCTCGAATCCACCGTGAAGAGCGATATCCAGGTCCTGGCGGGTCTGTACAACACCGGAGCCGTCCGCCAGGGCGTCGCAGGTCCCCTGGTCCGGTGGATCTATCACCCGCAAAAAACTGCGGCTATTGGACGCAGGGATGCGGTGCGGGCCGTAGCGTCGCTGCCGGATACCGGCGATGGTGGCCAGGCCGACGCCCTCTCTCTCGCCTTCATGGTGAGCGAGGCATTCCGCATGGCCCGCGGCAGGATGGTATACCTGATCGTCATATCCGACTGCCAGTGGTGTCGCAGTTTTCGCACGGAGAAGACGGCAAAAGAGGAGGTATATGGCTATTTCGAGAAGATGTACGAGGACTTTCCGGGCAGGCTGCATACAACCCTGGTGGGCCTCGGGGTCACGGGGGATACAGGCCTTGAAGGCCTGCTCGACAAGGTGATCGCCGTCTCGCACGCGGAACTTTCGGATTGCCTTGCCGTAGCGAGGCGCATAGGCGTCTACGTGGCCTCGTGCATGAAGGAGCGCCGCCGCTTGGTGTCAGGGACATGACCGTCGCGGAGGCCGATTTTTTCATAAGCCTTTCAAAGGAGGCCGCCCCATGCCATGGGATTCCGATCTCGATGCCGAGGCCCGGTTCTCAGGCCTCTCCCGACCCTGGGGCTCCAGTGGTTTTTTCTGGCGCCCGGTGGATCCGGACAGGGTCCTGGCCCCCCTCATCAGTCAGCTTGAGGCCTACGACGCCTTGAGGCTCCGACTGGAATATCGAGGAGGCAGCCTGCCCGACCTCCAAAAGGTCACGGATATTCTGCGGAGCGACATCCAGCTCGAAGGCCGTAACGGATCAACCAGGATCAACCTCATGAAGACTATGGTCCTGCCGGGCCAGATCCAGGATGCGGCGGGCTACGATCTGCACTTCGAGGTCAGAAGGATCGATTCCGGTATGCCGGTCTACTACCTGTGCCGCATCCGCCAGGACTACTGGTCCGAGTACGGGGTCATCGTCGAGGATCTGTACAGGAGTCCCGGTTATCCTGTTGCGGATGAACGGTTCATGAAGCTGATGTCTGCCGGCCACGAGATGCATTTTCTGTGTCTGTCTAGATTCCGCGATCAGGTTGGACGAATGGTCACGCCGGCCCCGGATCCGGATGCACGCCGGCGGGTTGACAAGGTGTTGTATGACGTGGGCCGGCACGTATTTCAGTCCGCCTGGCACGAGGACCAGATCATCGGGTTTGGAATCAGCCGCCGCTTCGGACTGACGCACTTCCCCGAGGCCGTAGAACTGCTGTACCTGTGCCTCAGTGGAGAATTGTGTGAACTCCGGGCTGCTGTCGAAGGGGCCATGGTCGCGTTTTTTGAAATCGTGTACCCCCGGAAGGCCATAGTCAGGTTTCTGAACATGCTGCCCGTTCTCCATGGCGGGGAATTGACCGATCTGCCTCCCAGGGCGCGGAGGCTGTACCTGGATCTTTCTGCGGAGTTCAGCCGGGTCATGAAGACGGAGGTCACGTGGGGTTCAAGGAAGCTGAAGCAGCCGCTGTATAAGATCATCCTCGGGAACTTCTCGAGACTCGATGCTGCGGATGAGACCCTCAAAAAGGATCCCGCGGTGATACAGGCGTCCAAACGCCTGGAGCGCGAGTCTTTGAGGGTGATCCGGGCAATCCTGGATCCTTCGGAAAAAGAGGCGGCGGGACGAGAGGCCTCCGGAACCTGAAAGAGTCTCGTGCGCGCCTTACGGGGCCGAGAGCTTGCTCTGACCCCCGCGGGTCTTTTTGTCGACCTGCGAGACTCGTGCCCGTAGGCATCCGGTCCGGCATGCCCTGGTTGCTCATTGGGCCTGTGCCGAACCCAGTGATCAGGTACGACGGCCCGGCCGGCTGCAGGAGACCTACGACCCGCCCGACGTCTCGAAGAGCTTGTAACAGTGACGGCAGGGGGCCGGAAGGCCCCGCATGCCCGGTCGCGGGATATCGAGACGCTCCTCGAAGGAACGTCGAAACCAGTGGGCCTTCTCGGAGTTCCAGACCTCCGCGAGGGGTTGTGCCTGGATGTTGCCGAACAGGAACCGCTCGACCATCCAGGCCCGCCCCCTGAAGAAGTGCTCCGCGGCCTCTCCTTCCCCGATGGGGATGTTCGCCAGCACGCAGGGAGACACGTCGCCTCGCCATGAGATGAAACATGAGTTCAGAACATTTTCCAGGCACATCGGCCGGGGTTCATCATCCTCGGGCCCGTGATACTGAAACCCCACGCCCATCGCCCGGGCCTTTGCTTTGGCCTTCGCCAGCACTTCATCCATCCGCCGGCGCAGCGGCGGGTTCTGAAAAGGCGATTCTTCCTGCAACGCGCCGCTCCCTATGAAGCTCAGCGTGTTTATCACTACCTGGTCAACGCCCCATTCGGCGGCGAGGTGCGGGAGTCCGGACAACTCCTGCAGATTGGACCCGAGCAGCATGAAGGCGAGATGGACGCTGGGGGCCTTCCCCTTGAGGCCCTGCTTCATGTCCTTGAGCGCGCGCAGCGCAGTGTCGATTTGCGCGAATGAACAACCCCGGCGGAGACTGTCGTTCGTCTCGGCGGTTGTGCCTGCCAGGCTCACTCCCATGACATCCACACCGGTTTCGAGCAGCATCGAGAGATTGTCCTCGTGGAGGAGCGTGCCGTTGGTGGTGAACCCGACCGGCGTGCCTGCGGCCTTCACCCTTCGCACCATCTCCCAGAATCCCGGATGCAGAAGGGGTTCGCCCCAGCCCTGGAGGAAGACCAGCCCGGCATGGGGGAAATTCGGTTCGATTCGGCTGAAGGTGTCCGCCTCCATCAGGCCGCCCGCAAGGCGGCTCCTGTAGCAGCCCTGGACACAGTAGCCGCACGAGGCGTTGCAGACCGCGGATACCTCGATCTGAATCCAGTCCAGGCGGATAGGGAACATCGCGGTCCAGAGGCGTTCGAGGGAGCTCAGTCGCATGAAAGGTCTCCTGACGGCCCGCGTGAGGCGTGGCCCCCGCCTCGTCAGTAAAACCTCGGGAGCCGGGAGTGACAACGAAAATCAGACCACAACCGCCAATCCCAGGCACAGGCGCGCCGAGTACCCCCAAAGATAATGGAATTGGGATTATCATCCCTGTCGGTCCCAAAGGGGCCGCACGCCATGGGCAGGTGAAGCGGACGGAGCCGGAAGGACGACCGCGTTCTCACCTGCAGGCATGGTGGCCTGTTTCACTCACGAGGGCGCTTCAGCCCCACTGTCTTCCTGCCGATTCAGGGAGGAGAAAGGAAAGAGGGACGCGAAGGAGGGAAATGCCCCATGAGGAACGTCTCCGGATTAGTTACGATGCTCTGCCTGTTCGCTGTGTGCTCGGCGCCCGCAGTCCTCGCAGAGGATGTCGGCAGATCCGCGGAACCGTCAGTGAGGGCGAAAGGCGGTGCGGCGAGACCCTCGCTGCAGGTGCATCAGGGGCGGTACTTCCGTTATGCCATGCCCGAGGGGTGGCGGGCGAACGAGACCACCAACGGAGTGGACATGATCGGGCCGGACGGGGTCACCGGCGCGTCCTTCGCCCTTCTTGTGGGGGCCTTCGGCCAGACGACGCCGGAGGGCTTCATCACCGCCTCCATGCGGCAGCTCAATCTTGGTGATTTTGAAACCGTTTCCATGAAGCGCCTTCCGGGTGAGCCCGGTCCTTTCGGATTCGCCTGGCAGGTGGCGGAGGCCCGGCTCAGGTACCGCTATTCCGGCCGCGCCGTGCAGGCCTGGGTGCTCTGCGGGGTCATTCAGGGCTGGAACCAGTTCAGCGCCATCACACGGGCCTACCAGACCCCGATCGAAACCTGGGAACGCGACCGGGTCTGGCTACCCGCGGTGGCGGAAAGCGTGCTGATCACCAACCCCCGCCAGGTTGCCGGGGTGGATCGCATGCCCCTTCCCAGGAATATCCCTCACGACGAGATCTACGGCGCCTACAATCGGGCCTGGGAGGCGCGCCAGATCCCCGATGACCGGATCTCTGAGGCCCGGCACGAGGCCACCATGGGCTACGAGAGGATGAAGGATCCGGAGACCGGCCGGCTCTACGATATGCCCCTCGAGGCCTATGACCCGACCATGGGGGGCTACCGGAATCCCATGCGCCCGGCCGAGGTGCTTCAACGGGCCGCTCCGGGGGAATAGACGAAGGCCTCCTCCACAGGAGAAGTCTTTTTCAGACTGAAGGAGGCGCGTCCGGTTCACGTGGCTGCGGTGCGCCGGCCGGGTCCGGACCTAGCAGGGTTTTGCCTCAGCAGTCCTCCAGCCGCTCCCCTCATGTCCGGTCCAGTATGACCCTGACCTTCGAGGCCAGTTGATCCCGGGTAAACGGTTTCGAAAGGAAGTCGACGTCTCCGTCCAGGACACCGCGATGGGCGATGACGTCTGCGGTGTAGCCGGAGATGTACAGGCATTTTAGGTCTGGGCGCCTTTTCACCAGGCGGGTGGCAAGCTCGCGCCCACTCATGCCGGGCATGACCACGTCAGTGATGAGCAGATGGATGGGTCCCCCGTACCCGGCGGCGAGCCGCAGGGCGGACTCGGGATCGGGCGCAGCCAATACCCGGTACCCGAGGGCCTGGAGGAAACTCTCGAGGGTGACAAGAATGCACTGTTCGTCCTCTGCCACAAGCACCGTCTCCCGGCCGCGGGGCGGTTCGGCCACGTCCTCCTCTTTGCCGGTTTCGGAAGGATCCCCGCGGTGTTGCGGGAGATAGATCCTGAACGTCGATCCCACCCCGGGCTCGCTCGCGACTTCCACGAATCCCCCGTTCTGCCTGACGATGCCGTGCACCGTTGCCAGACCAAGCCCCGTGCCCTCACCGACCCCTTTGGTGGTGAAGAAGGGTTCGAAGATGTGACTCATCGTTTCACGGTCCATTCCCTTGCCGTCGTCGGTCACGGCCAGCATCACGTATTTCCCCGGGGCCGCGTCGGCGTGGACGGCACAGTAATCCTCGTCAATCGTCATGTTTGCGGTCTGAACCGTGAGCTTGCCGACTCCGCCTATAGCGTCGCGGGCATTGACCGCAAGGTTGGCGAGAATCTGATCGATCTGTGATGGGTCGATCCAGACAGGCCGGAGATTGGCGCCGGGCAGCCAGGCGAGCTGGATGTCTTCGCCGATGAGCCGCCGCAACATCTTGAGAATGCCCGACACGGCATCGTTGAGGTCCAGCAACCTCGGCGAGACGATCTGCCGGCGGGCGAAGGCGAGGAGCTGGTGAGTGAGTTCCGCTGAGCGCCGTGCCCCGGCGATGATCTCGTCCAGCCACTCTTGTATCGGATGGTCGTGTTCGATCTTTTCCCGGCACAGATCGGCGTAGTTCATGATACCCATCAGGAGATTGTTGAAGTCGTGCGCCACGCCCCCGGCCAGGCGGCCGACGGATTCCAGCCTCTGGGCCTGATGGAACTGTTCTTCCAGCCGTGCCTTTTCCTCCTCGGCCCGTTTTCGGTCGGTGATGTCGGTGCTGATCCCGCAGAGTGCGATGGGCCTTCCCGTATCGTCCTTGACCACATGCGTCCTGCATTCCAGGACATGGGCGGTCCCGTCCTTCCGGAAGTTGGTGACCTCGCCGCGCCACGCGCCGTCCACCAGGGTCCTGCGGATGATCTCCTCCTGCGTCGCGCCCGTGGCAGAGTCCTCCCCGTACACGGATACGTGCTGGCCGATCAATTCTTCGCTCGACCTTCCGAGCATCCGGCATTCCGCCTCGTTGACATAGGTGATGAAGCCCTGGAGATCCGTCACGGTGACCCTGTCTTCGATCTGATCGAGGGTCAGCGACTGGAGACGGAGCCGTTCCTCCACCTGTTTCCGCTCTGTGATGTCATCGATGACCCAGACCGCATCAAGTCCCGTCTCCGGGGCGATGGCCTTGCCGCTGAAGAGGCACCAGACGGTGCGTCCGTCCTTGTGGCGGAGCGGGAATTCCACCTGTACGACTGCCCTCTCAGCCAAGCGGGAGTAATAGTTCTCGCCGAACTCGACAAAGTGCGCGTGCGACAGGTGGAGATGCTCGGGGCTCCTTCCAGTGATTTCCTCCGGCGTGTGCCCCAACATCTCTGCCATGCGCGGGTTGACCTTCGTGATGACGCGATTTCGAAGGACCATGATGCCTACCATGCTGCTTTCGAACACGGCTTCGAGCTGTTCCAGGGCGACACGCAGGGCCTCTTCGGCCGTTCTGCGCTCGGTAATGTCGGTCGCGATGCTGAGGAAAGCGGGCCGGCCGTCCCATTCGATGGTCTTGACCAGCACCTCGAGCGGGAAGGTCGAGCCGTCCTTGCGGTAGTGTGAGACCTCGAAGCGGGCCTCGCCCTCCACGGCAACTCTGCGGGAACGCGCGGTCTGCAGAGCCTCGCCCTCGGGCACGTCCAGATCTCGAAGATTGACGGCCAGGAAATCCGCCTCGTCCCTATAACCATGCAGGCGTACGGTCTGGCGGTTGGCAAACAGGAATCGCCCATCTCCGTCGAGAATCGTGATCGCGGCGGGGGCTTCGTCGAGCATTCGGCCTAGGAGGGCGATGCGTTCCTCCCGCTCCTTGCGCATCGTCAGATCGCGGCCGAAGCAGACAAACCGGCCCCCGTCCTCGTCCATCCAGGTAGCCGATACCTCCACAGGCCAGACGCTGCCGTCCTTGCGCACGTGGCGGGCCTCGAAGATTTCCGATCCGTTCGTCCTGATGCGCTCGATGCGGGCGGCGGTTTCAGCGGGCGATTCGTAAACGTCGAGATCCCTGATGCCCATGCCGATCAGTTCTTCCCGCTTATAGGCAGACATGGTGCAGTAGGCGTCGTTCACCTCGAGGACACGGCCCTGCGTGTCGAGCACAAAGAATCCATCCGCCGTCGTCTGGAGAATGGTGCTCAGGTAACGCTCGCGCCCACGGACGGATTCCTCGACCCGCTTGCGCTCGGTGATGTCCTGGAGCGATCCGTCGATACGGCGGATTCGGCATTCCGCGTCGGTCTCCGCCTGACCGCGGACCACGCAGTGGCGGATTTCACCGTCCGTTCGCCTGACGCGCAGTTCCAGTTCATAGGGCTTTCCATCGGTCAGGCAGCGTTCGAGGGCCTGCCTCGCCATTTGCTGGTCTTCGGGGACGAAGAGATGCGTATATTCCTGAATGGACGGGGCACCCCCGGCGGGGTCCAGCTGAAAGATACGGAAAAGTCCATCCGACCAGTGGACCCGGTCATGGGCTGTATCCCACTCCCAGCTTCCGAAATGGGCAAAGCGCTCGGCGCGGGCTAGCATGCCCCGGCTTTGGCACAAGTCTTTCGCGGCCTCGATTTTGTGCAGTGCAAAGGCCAGGTCGCCAGCCATCTCGTCGAAGAGCGCCTGTTCCTCCTCATCGCCGGCGAAGGCGGCGGGGACGGATACGGAAAGAACACCGTAGGTCCGCCCTCCGTAGTGGAGGCGGCGGCTCAATCCGGCCCTCCCGCTGTATTCGGCCGAGAGAGGGCAGTCCGGGCAATCTTTCGGGGGATCGGCCACCACCCAGAGCAAATCTTGCTCGACGGCGCGCCTGACGCAGGGAGGGAACTCACCCTGTTCGATTCCCCGGCGTATGGCCTCGAAATCGTCATCAAAGCCCGATGACGCCACCATCGTGACGGAGGCGCAATCCCTGTCCAGCAGGGCGATCCAGGCATTGTGGTAGCCCAGGGTCCCGGTCAGATTCACGCACGCCCGTTCGATCAATCGTCCAGGGTCGTTCTCGAAGATCATGAGATGGTGAACGTTGCGGATGGCCAGCAGCACCTGCTTCAGATGGGCCGAGCGCGCCACGGCGGATTTTTGTTCGGCGTTTTCGCGTTCTTGTGTGCGCAGAATTTCCCCTAACCGGGCGTTTTCCTCCTGCAATCCGGTGTCATCGCCGGGCCGTTGGGTCTCGTCACTCGCGTTAGACATGATCTCCACCTCCGGAAATGCATCGCGCGGCCAGTTTCATTCTCTCTTCATCGGTACAGGTCTTTTTGACCTTTTTCGCTCTGGCGGAGAAAATGGGCGATTCTGCGGATCTCTCGTAACCGATCACAGGGTTCGGCACAGCACTCATACTGCAACTCCCCCGGACTGGAAGCCTTCACAGGGTGCTGCGGATGCGCGACGGCGGGCACGCAGACGTACTCCCTGTACTTCAAATGCCCGCCAACAAAGCAGATGCGTACCCTGTGAAGGCTTACGATCTCTCTTCTCTCCGAACGCTCAAATGGCGCAGGACGCGGGCTCCGCCCAGCTGGCGGACGGTCCTCCCGGCCCGAAAAGATCCCTTTCGCAGCTATCTTTTTGCGGATCATGCGATTGAGCCCCTCTTGAGGCTGATTGTACCGAATTTTTTTATTTTACCAGTATCTTGGCGGAAAGGACAAACCCAGCGCAAGGAGGGGTCTTGGCGGGGCAGGCATAATGCGGGGCTGTCTCGCCGGGAAAGGCATTTTTATCGAACTGCAACAAGCGCTGAAATTGGGATGGCGCTCAAAATGAACTAGATGCAGGGTGCAAGGTTTCCACGAAATGAAGCGTGCTTGATGGTACACTGCCATGACGAGGGAATAGAAGCAACGCTTCAGACGGGGTCTTTCCAACGACATCATATCCAAAACTGATACAGTACGAGTACAATTTCTGTATTGCAGAGGATGGGCAAAGACTTCTGCGTTGGGTTAATGGCTGCGTTTCGGGGGTTGTGATGCCCGGGGGATGGATTCCAGAGTCTTTCCGCCACGGCGGACAGAATACGGACAGGTCGATAAGGCGGGAGGGGGTATTCCAGGCCTTTACAGCGGTGGCCCGTGGTGCATGCCTCCCCGCATTCTCCGCTCGGGTCTGAACCGTTCACGGAAGTCCCCGAACTTTTTCTTCTGCTCCGCGTTCAGCAGTGCCCCGATCCTCTCGAACTGGCGGTCCAGGATCCTCCTCGCCTCTGGGCGATGGCGTTCCCTGAGTGCTGTGAGGTCCCTGTGTCCCTCCTCCAGAATGGCAGCCACCTCCTCCTGCTGGGCCGGGGTGAGGTCGAGTTCCCTGGTGATCCGGTTCACAAGGAACGCCTGCCGGGCGGTGGGACCCCCTGAGACGAACCGTTCGATCCTGTTCTTCATGTACAGGACGGTCCAGGCCGAACCGACCGCGGCCCCGAGGAGGAAGAACACGGCCAGCGCCACGTAAAGTCTGAATCGATTCCTGTCCATAAGTCACGCCGGCTCGAGGTAGATTTCAGTATAGTCGAGCGGTTGATCGTAGAATGTCCTGGTCATCTCGAACTCCGGAGCAAAGCCGTCCTTGAGGGCCAATCCCCCCAGGATCAGCACAACCGCGGCGGCAGCAGCGGCAAAACGCCATACGAACCGGTCGGGCACCCACCAGCCCGACCCGGGCGATTCTTGCAGGGGCCCGAGGCGGCGGATGTCCTCCATCACCCGCGTGCGCCACATCCCGTCCAGTCTCACCGCCTTTTCCAGGTACGCTCCGGCAAGGACCTTTCTCAGCCTGTCTTCGGCCTTTCCTGCATCCTTCATCACCCCTCCTTTCCTGCCCCGGGGATGCCCTCGATCATCTTTCTGAGGGCCCTGCGGGACCGGAAGGACCTGATCTTCACGTTGGCTACGGTCCAGCCAAGGAGATCCGCCGTCTCCCTCGTGGACCTGCCCTCGAGATGCACGAGTCCGAGAACCATTCTGTCCTCGGGCGACAACCTAGCCAGGGCCCATTCCAGGATCTCTCCGGCCTCCTTGCGCGCCTCTTCTCTTTCGTGGGCTTCCTCGGAATCCTCGGCCAGAACCCGCTCGACCCAGTTTCCGTGTTCCGGGGAGAGAGAACTCATAGGGACCTCCTTCGACCGGTACCGCCGCCTCCAGAAATCGTAACAGGCCCTGACGGCTATCCGGGACAGCCAGTATTTGAAACTGCCGCTCTGGCTGAAGCCGGGCAGGGACTGGTATGCCCGGACGAACACCTCGTGGACGGTCTCCTCCACGTGTTCCCCGGGGAGGTGTCTCGCCACGACAGCGGCGATATACCCGCCGTAGCTCGTGATAAGGCCCTCGAAGGCGTCGACGTCGCCAGCAAGGACCTGCCGGACAGTTTGGATGTCCTCGGCTCTGGCTCCGTCCCTGGGCATCTCTCCCGTTGTCCGGCAGTCCGAGGCCGGAGGCGGCCCGAGGCCTTCTCTGCCGCGGACTTTCAACCGTCCGCCTCAGGGGCGGCCCGACCTGTCAATTTCCCCATGATCCGGCCGGAACGCCTCCCTCTCCTCGATCATCCTGTCCCGCCATCTGAGCAGTTCTTCCCGCCGCATGTCCCGGTACGCTTCCATCTGCTCCGGGGTCAAGACGTCGGCGAGCATGAGGTCCACCGAGGCCTCGATCGCCAGCAGGGCGCTCCGAGGGTCCCGTCTTCCGTCGCGGCCGTCCCTGAGCACGTCCCGGCGCTGTTTGAGCTGTTCTGCAATGATGGGGCGCACCAGTGCTTCCTGTTCCGCGTTCAGCTGGAGCCTTTCCCTGAGCCGTACCATCTGGCGATCGACCTTCTCGCAATCCAGTGCCTGCTCATGATGGCGGTTGAGGAAGCCGCACGAAGTCAGGAAAATGACCGCGGCGAAGGCGAGGGCTGGGCACACCAGGCAGAGAGACCGGCGAAGGTCTTTCTCGTCCCTGGAGGAGCATGCGGCGTGCCCGCACTTTTCCCGATTTTTCATGACGGCGGGGCTCATCGTGTCACAGGGATTTCGGCTGGGCGGCAGGGGGCAGAGTCTGCCCCCTGCAAGCCTGCCGGTTCAGTTCTCTTCCGGATCCGTCAAGGAGTCTCCTGCCCATTCCATGCACGGACCCGGTCCCCGCATGCGCCCAGGCCCTCCGAGAGCCCGCTCCTTCAGGAGATTCCACTGTTCCGGGGTCAGTATCGGCCGTATCTCGGCCAAGGTCCTGGCCCTGGAAATCAGCCGGGCCTCCCGGAGATCGGCCACCTTGCGGTGTGCCTGCCGGAGGGCCTCCTCGTCCAAGGTGTCGGCGAACATGAGGGCATTGAGTTCCTTCATGGCGGTGCGGGTCGCGTCGAAGGAGCCTCTCATTTCCTCTCTCTGGGCTTTGAGTATTTCGGCCAGCTGAGTCCGCTGATCCGCCGTGAGGTCCATGTGCCTGAGGACCTTCCCGAGGGGGAATCCTCCGTTCATTCCGTGGCGGCCCACGCCTGGCGGAGGGCCCTGCGCCTGGGCTGTCGCCGCCCAGGCGAGACAGAGGGCGAGAAAGAGTGTCGAGACGATTCTTGCTGACCTTGTCATGTTCCGGTCTCCTTTCATCAAGGTTCATATGTTCGCCCACGGTGTATCCGAGGGTGAGGGGGTGATCTTTGAGAACCGTTTCTCCCCTACTTGTAAAGTCGCTGGAACTCCGGAATGGGTTACAGGACCTTGCTCCGTCGGACAGGTCCAGATCGGCCTCTTTTCAGGCCAGAGAGGAACCGCGGCGGGCGCGAACCAAGGGCAAGAGTATTGTATCACGGCTGCCCGAGGCTTGCGCGGACCTTCTCCCAGGAAAGAGGAGCGGGGGATCATACTCACGATCCCCTCCCTCGGCAGCACCCTGTGAAGGCTTCCAGTGCGGGGAGTTGCAGCACTGGGGGTGCCGAACCCCGTGATCAGTTACGACGGCCCTGCCTTCGCGGGCCTGGACCAGGGCGGAGCGGCGATTGTGAGGCGGATCTGCCGGCCCCTGCGACGATTACCCTGTTCCATGTGCATGTTCCTATTCTACCGGATGCTGGCAGACGCCATTTTTTCCGCACGCAACGGGCCGTTTCTAAGACGTACCGTGGAATCACCGGTGAGCTCTCCGGATTGTGTGGCAACGGCCCGCGGTGTGGATTTGAGCTTCAGAACAATGAAGGTATGCGCCACGGTTTCCTTCAGGAACCATTTGTCTAATTTGAACGAATCGCATCTCGAACCCGCAGAGGTTGCATCATCGACTTTGATATTGTTTCTTATTAGTGAAGTTTTTCTAAATATAATGTCAATATTTTTCGATAAAATAAAGTATCTATTTTGTATAATACAGATTTTTATTATAGTTGACTCATTTGACATTTCCCGTCGATTCACGCATACTCTTCTTTAAGAATGCAGATCCCGTTCACGTTTGAGAGAGGCCTTGGAAGGGCAGGCCGCGGCGCAGAAGGGTGATTTTTGCAAGAGTTGCGGCTGGAACAGAGAGAAGCTCCCTGGCCTTCAGGTCTGGCGGATCCGCTTCGGTGGACTCAGACAGGCCTGGTCGAGACTCGGGCCGTGGGCTCATCTTCACGAACCACGAGGAGGATGTGTTTCGTCATGATCCTGAACGATATGCTGTTTTCCATAATGGTCGCCTTGGTGCTGGCCGTGATCTTCGCCGGATTCATGCATCGGAACGGACCGAGGACCGGATTTGCCTGGCTGTTTCTCATGCTCTTTCTCGCCACCTGGACCGGTGGGGTATGGGGGCGCGGCGCCGGCTCACAAACCGGGGTCCTGGCCTGGCTTCCCTTCCTCTTGGCCGGCATTTTTTTTGCTTTCATCCTTGCCGTGATTTCCCCGAAACGTCCCAAGATCGGCAGGGATACCACGTTGGACCGGCAGCAGACCAGGGAATTGCTGGAGCAGGTCGAAGAGGAACGGGAGCTGCGCAAGTTGGCCTATGTCTCCTTGAACATCTTTTTTTGGCTGGCCCTGGTGGGTTTCATGTCTGCCATCCTGCTCCGGTACCTGACAGGGTAGGCGCAGCGGCCTGGAAAAAGTTCGGGCAAGGGCTGGTGAGGGCCTGAAGGAATGGACGGGGGCGGTATAAAAAAACGTGAACTCCCATCGGGTTTGAGCGGTTTTCCAGGCGCACTTCACCACGAGACCGCCGAATCGGCTGGTGCGATGGACGGAACGGATGTGTATATGTTGAACGGGTTGTACGCTGCCCAGGAGGCCCTCCTGAAGAATGGGGAGGCGGTTTGCGAAGTGCTTCCCATCAATTTCAACTATCAAAATATCCGGGTCGTCCGCACCGAGTGTCTGGATATCGACGGCAGCACCGTCGTGGTGCAGACCAGCGGATGCGACTGCGGCAACGGACCAACCGTGAGGGCTGGTGTGGTGGAGGCGAGGCGGGATTGGAATGATTCGTGGATCAAGGCGTCGCTGGCCTCGGGACCTGTCGGACCGCTGGGGGCCGGGCGCTGCGCCCTTCTGGCCAGCCAGGATTGCCTCCCCGAAGTCCTTGTGGTCCGCAGACCCGGGGCGGAGGAACGGAATCGCATCTTGTCCTCTCTGGAGACTCCATCGATGCGGGTCCGGGACGTCCTTTTCTGGGGGGATTTTTCAGAAGGGTATTCTTGATTTCTCAACAGACTTTTGACTGGGGGCCCTCCTCAGACAACGTTGGCCCGCCCCAGGGTAGGGTCGATCGGGAAAGAGAGTAGAGGTTTCCCCCATTTCTTTTCGGCAGCCTTTTTTTCACAATATCGGAAGGGGATGAAGACCTGCGGGGTCCGAGACGGTGCCAAGTTCGCGGAAGGAGGAGATTTGCGATGATTTCCGATCCTGCAAAGAGCCAGGCGGAAGTTCTGGACAGCCTGAAGATGTACCTGGCGAAATTGGAAAACGAACTAGAGGACGCCAGCGATGAGGAGGAGATGAGAAGGCTCAGGGACCTCAGGCGCCACGTCAACGGTCTGTACAGGCAGTACAGCGAGGCGGCAATCTGAGTACGCCCTGTTCGGTGCCACGCAAGAGGCTCGGGATTCGGATCAGGCCCTACGAGACCTAGGTGGCCAGGGATAGGGACCCGTTTCGGGTCGCCCGGACCGCACTCGCAGTGGATGCCGAAGGCAGCCCAGGCGGATGTCTCAGCCGGAGAGGTCTGGCCTCTGCCGCCCGACTCGTCCACGGTGAGATGGTTGCGGCCCTGTTCCTTGTGTGTGTACGCTAATTTTTCCGCCCGGTTCATGGGTTCATGATGGATTCGACGGTGTCGCCTTGCGGCCAAGCGTGGCACCCATGGATACCGTCACGCCCAGGAAATCGTGACCAATGCGGACCTGAGAGCGCTCGATGAGCCTGCGGTGTCTGTCCGCGATGGTGGTCAGTCCTTTTCGGCCGATGTTGCGGATGATGCCGATGAATTCCTCGCCTTCCCAGCGTCCCAATAGATCATAGGACCGGGCGGAGGCCCGGAGCGTCCGGGCAACGGCCTTGAGCACCGCGTTCCCCATTTCGTGCCCGTGCCCGTCGTTGAACTTTGTGAAACGGTCCATGTCCACGAAGGAGATGCCGTTGAGCACATTTTCTAGGAGTCTGCAGTAATCGTGGGGTCCGGGCACGGTTTTCTCGCATTTCATGGTCCCGGGTTATAGCCCTTACTTTCGCTGGCCCCCACGGCTCGGCCGCGTGCGATGACCCGCGCCGCGGCATTTCATCTGTCCTGTGGAGAGTATGAGGGTGAAGCGGTTCAGTGCCCCGATTCCCATCCAGTGATTTTTAGAAGAAAAACGAAGAATGATCACGGCCTTCCGCCGTCATCATCATCCGGGATTTTCTTGATTGGATCAATTCCCTTTTGATAAGATGTGCGTCAGATGGAGCGTCGCTGCTGAATGTTTGTCGCACCAGTCGCGGATCGAGCCAGCGTTTTTTGGACAGAGGAAAAGGAGGGAATCCAAATGGGTATATTGCAGGAGTTCAAGACCTTCGCTGTCAGGGGTAACGTTGTGGACATGGCCGTGGGCATCATCATCGGCGGGGCATTTGGAAAGATCGTGTCCTCTCTTGTGGGCGACGTCTTCATGCCTCCCATCGGCCTTCTTGTGGGCGGAGTCGATTTTTCCGATCTCGCCCTCACTCTGAAAGGCCCGAACGCCGACGCGGCCGCTGTCACAATCAACTACGGAAAGTTCGTTCAGACCGTGGTTGACTTCACCATCATCGCCTTTGCGGTCTTTCTTCTGGTCAAGGCGGTGAATACACTGAAGAGGAAGGAAGAACAGGCCCCTGCCGCGCCGCCGGCCCCTCCGAGAGAGGAGGTTCTCCTGACCGAAATCCGCGACATCCTTAAAGAGGGCCGTTAGAAAAGAGGGGTCTGTCTTTCCGGAGCCTGGCGGAGCGTACCTGATCACGGGGTTAGGCACAGCCCAAATACTGCAACGCACCGCGCCTCACGGGTTTTCAGCCGGCGCGGGGATGGATGACCGGCCCCCTTTTTCCCGGAGGAAATCGGAGAGATGCAAGGCGTTTGTGGGGCGGCATGTCCGGCAGTGCTGAAGGAAAAAACGTACCGTCTTTCGCAGGAGGCGAGCCATGGGAGAGGATTTAGACAAGAAGCTCTGGGCGAAGGTGGTCGAATTCCACGGGCATGCCTGTCCGGGGCTGGCCATGGGATTCAGGGCGGTTTTGGCCGGCCTGCGCCGGCTCGGGGTTGTGCCGGCCGCAGATGAGGAACTCGTGGCGGTGGCAGAGACGGATGCGTGCGGAGTGGACGCGGTACAGATGATCTCCGGCTGCACCGTGGGGAAGGGGAATCTCATCCTCGAGAATCGCGGGAAACAGGCCTTCACCCTGTTCCACCGGCGGGAACAGAGGGGGGTCAGGGTATACGTGGACGCCGATGCCATCGGCGTGGGCAGGGAGGACAGAGAGGCGAGGATGAGGGCGATCCTCACCAGGCCAGAGGAGGAATTTTGCCGCGTGACGGAAGTCCGATTCGCCCCGCCTGAAGAGGCGAGGATCTTCCCCTCCGCAGTATGCACCTCCTGTGGCGAGAGAGTGGCGGAGCCCTGGGCCCGCCTCAGGGACGGCAAGGTGGTGTGCTTGGGCTGCGCCGTGCATTACTCCAGGGGCGAATGGTGAGCGGAGCGTCGAGGCCGGCGGCATCGGCGGTTTCGATTCCGCGGCCACGGAGCACGGCCAGGAATCGGGGCTGCACGAGAACGGTTCGAGGCCTGAGAGGAGGGACCTAGGCGATGGCATTGTATCTCGTGCAGCACGGACGGAACCTTTCGGCGGAACAGGATCCCGAACGGGGACTTTCCCCCCAAGGGAGATCGGAGGTGGAGCGTATCGCCGCCGTGGCTGGGGAGTACAGTGTCAAGGTCTCCCGGATCAGGCACAGCGGAAAGAAGCGCGCACGGCAGACCGCAGAGATTTTCGCGTGGGTCCTGCAGCCTCCCGGCGGGATCGAGGAGGCTGGCGGCCTGAATCCTCTTGACGACGTCACCCCTGTCGCTCACGCCGTGAGGGACTCGGAAGACGTGATGCTCGTCGGACACATGCCGTTCATGACGAGGCTCACTTCCCTCCTCATCACAGGCGCAATCGAACCTGCTGTCTTCAAGTTCCAGAACGGCGGCATCGTCTGCCTCGGCAGGGACGGGGTGGCCGGGCCGTGGCTGATTGTGTGGACCCTCATGCCGCACATCGGCGGGATCGGCACCGGAGGGTGACGGGCCGGCTCCTTCACCTGCCGGTCCCTCAGGGCGCTGACCGCCGTGGCGAAGAGCTTCAGGCTGCCGCGTGGGGGGAATTGAGCTACACCGGGTGATGCTCAGCATTCCCCCGGGTCCCAGCCGGGAGAGACAGAGACCGAGGGACTCCACTGTGGAGAGGTGATTTTCACTGTGGGCGTGCAGCCCTGCAGAGGCGGGGCCGAAAGAATCGAGAAGACCGATCTCGATGAGGACGAATCCTCCCGTGTTCTCGGTCAGGAAGTATCTGCCCTCGGCCACGTGGATTTCCACGTTCCGGGCGTTTTAGTTTTAGATGCCGCCGATGTAAATCCTGATCGCACTGCAAAAACCTCAAAATCTGATCCCGCTCAAAAAGCCCGAGATGTAAGGCGCGAAATTTTCCAGGAATGAGGCGTACTTAGCGTACGCCGCAGTGACTGGAAAATTGAAGCAACGCCGCAGATCGGGTTTTTTCAGCGGGATCAATCCTGAGTTTCCTCTTGAGCAGTTCCACAATCCGATGGTCGATCTCCACGGCGTGGATGCGATCAGCCCCATGTTCGTCCACGATTTTGAAGGGTAGACCGCACTGGCGAGGCGGTACAGGACCGCGGCCTGATAGTCCGAGCCGGTTCCCACCTCCAGCACCGCGTGGTCAGTTCGAATTTCCGCAAGATCCGTCATGAGGGCCACGATGAGAGGCTGGTAGATGGTCCGGCCGTATCCAATGGAAAAGGGCCGGTCGTCGCGGGTATGTTCCTTCGGTTCCTTGGGGACGAATGCCTGTCGAGTAGGATAGGACAACCGTGCTCACGGAGAGTATCGCACAGAGCGGCCGCAAGGACAGACTTTGGCATATGGGGCTCAGCGCCCAAACACAGTGTTTCTCCCCGCGGGTGTTTTTTTCAGACCATTGGCGAAAAATGTCGATACAGGAGTGGATCCGGCGCCGGAAAAATGGAGCAGCCTTTCAAGCGAAGAGAAGGCCCTGGCCTGACGGCCTCCCAAGCCGAGAGCCTGGCCGATGCCGGGGCAAAGAAACTTGACTCCGCGTGGAGCTGGGAAGTCCTCTAGGAGGAGAAAAGGGGAGCGCTCAATGACATCGAGGGACCTTGAGGGCTCCTGCCGGACCTGGATGCGTTCAGGACAGGGCCCGAGTCGGTTCCGGGGCTTCACCCTGGTCGAGCTGCTCATAGCCATCGGCATTGCAGTTACCCTGATCGCCCTCGCTGTGCCGATTATCTCCAGTTATGTGGAGAGGAGCAGAGTCGCCCGGGCGAAGCAAGAGATTCGCCTGTTCTCCGAGGAGATCGATGCCTATGAAGCACTACACATGGCGTTGCCGAGGAGCCTTGCAGAATTGGGCATGGACACGCCCCTTGATCCCTGGGGGACCCCTTATCGATACCTCAGGATCGCCGGCGAGAAGATGTCCCACGGCAAGTGCCGGAAGGACCGGTTCATGGTACCGCTCAATTCGGACTACGACCTTTACAGCAACGGCAAGGACAGGCGGAGCGCCTCGCCGCTCACCGCATCCATGAGCCAAGACGATGTCATCCGCGCAAACGACGGGGAATATGTGGGACTCGTCTCACTCTTCTGAGCGGACCGAATCCGTGCGATTCGAGGTCGGTTTTCTCCACAGCAAGGTAGCCCGACGTATCTTCGTCCTCTTCATCGTCTGTGCGATCCTTCCCATCACGGCCCTGGCGGTACTCGTTTTCGGCCACGTGACCGGTCAGTTGAAGGACCAGTCGTACGGGAGACTCCAACAGGGGAGCAAGGCTGTCGGGATGGCGATCCTGGAGCGCCTTGCGTTTCTCGATGCCGAGATGCGGCTGATGATACCGGATTCCTCCGGGGCAGATCAGGAAATTTCGGTCCGCGCGGTCGGCGCCCTAGGGCACCGGTTGGATGACCGGTTCGAATGGTTGGCTGCTGTGGATAGGAATCGAGACTGCCTGACCCTGCTCGGAGAGGACCGGCCACCGCCTCGCCTCTCTTCCGAGCAGCTCCGTCATCTCGAGTCGGGCAGGGCCGTCGTGCTGGTGCATCACCCCGAGTCATCCGAGGCCGAGGTCTTCATTTGCGTTTCCGCGAAGGGGGCCGGGCGGACCAAGTGGCTCTTCGGCCACGTGAACCCGGGCTATCTCTGGTGGGGTGCCCTGTCCCGTGATACGCTGCCGGCCTCGACGGAGTTTCTTGTGCTGGACGGATCGTCCAGAGTGCTCGTGAGTTCCCTGCCGGTGACGGACGATCTCCTGGCGGATCTGGCAGGAAGGCCGGACGATCCCGAGGGCCGGCGGTTCGAAATCGAGTCCGGGGGCAGGCACTATCTTGCGTGCTGGTGGACCGTGTTTCTCAGGTACGCATTCTTCGAGCCGAAGTGGACCGTGATCCTCGCCCAGACCAAGTCGGACGTCCTGGCTCCGGTGAGCGACTTCAAGAAGATCTTTCCCCTGGTCCTCCTTGCGGCCCTTGGGGGGGTAGCCCTTATGAGCCTCATCCAGATCCGCCGGAGTCTTGTGCCGCTTGTGCGCCTCAAGGAAGGCATCCTCCGGGTGGCCTGCCGGGATTTCGCAACGCCGGTCAGGATCGAAAGCGGAGATGAGTTTCAGGAACTCGCCGAGGCCTTCAACACGATGTCGCGTCGGCTGCATCGGCAGTTTGACACCCTCGAGACCATCGCTCTCGTGGACCGGGCCATCCTCTCCGCCCTCCACACCAGAGTCATCGTGGACACGGTCCTTTCCAGGATGCAGGACATCTTCCCCTGCCGGGCCGCAGCCATGGGGCTTTTTCGGACCGAGGATCCATGGACCGCGACCCTTTATCTCAAAGGGGCCGGACCGAGTCAGTCCAGGAGCGTGACCGTGGCCCTCGATTCCGCAGAGCGGAAGGCACTCCTTGAGAATCCCGAGTTCTTCTCTATAGACACGGATCAGGATGTCCCGGGCTACATTAACGAAATGAGGCTGGAGGGCATCAAGACAGTTTGGGTCCTTCCTATTCTCGTAATGGATCGGCTGGCCGGGATCATTGTACTCGGGTATCCAGACCCATCCTGGAATTCCGCCGAGGATGCCGCGCAGGTACGCCAGCTCGCCGACCAGGTAGGGGTGGCCCTGTCCAACGCTCACCTGTTGGAAGAGTTGCAGCGACTCAATTGGGGGACCATCAGGGCGCTGGCCCGGGCGGTGGACGCGAAGTCGCCCTGGACGGCTGGCCATTCCGAGCGGGTGACAACCCTGGCCTTGCGCACAGGGAGGCGTCTCGGTCTGGACCGCAAAGATCTCGAGATCCTCCGGCGCGGGGCACTCCTCCATGATATCGGCAAGATAGGTGTCTCGGCGGCGGTCCTGGACAAACCCGGCGCCCTCACCCCTGATGAATTCAAAGAAATTCGGGAACATCCGAGGATCGGTGCCCGGATCCTGGAACCCATCAGTGCATATGCAGACGTGGTGCCGCTCGTCCTACAGCATCACGAGCGGTTCGACGGAAAGGGATATCCGGAAGGCCTTGCGGGCGAGGCCATAAGTCCAGGGGCCAGGATTCTCGCTGTAGCGGACGTCTTCGACGCGCTTTCATCGGACAGGCCGTACCGGGGAAGATGGGAGAGAGGCGACGCCCTAGCCCACATCGAAAAGGGAGCAGGCACCCAGTTCGATCCTGAGGTGGTCGCCACGTTCCTCCGGATGATGGCGGAGGCGATTCATGTGGCCGGCCTGAGGCTGGACCGGCGTTTCGGGGAGGTGGGCCAGGGGGCGGTCGCAGCCGGCGATGAGCGCCCTGCGGGTGAGCTCGGTTCGCGGAGAAAACCTCGATGGGTGCTTCAGGACAAACCGCGTGCGGGAGGCCGGTTGGAAAATCCGGGCGAGGAGGTATCCTGAACATGATGTTTTCGACGGGTAAAACGGGGTCGGTACTGCTGGCGGCCGGTCTGTTCGCCTGTCTTCTCGGATGCGCCGAAGGACCGCTCAAGACCTTTCCGGATGAACTGATCGGGACATGGACCACCACGGATTCAAGGTACGCGGACCGTTTTCTGAAGTTCACCCAGGTTTCCGTTATCTTCGGCACAGGCCAGGAGACAGCAGAGGCCTTCCTGGTGTCTTCGGTGACGCGGGAGTTCAGAGGGGACCGGAAGCGGTACACGGTGCTGTATCATGATCAGGAAGGGACCGCGTATCGCATGGTGTTTCAACACGACGCGGCCGGGGGTGGGGTCATTCGAATCGAACACCAGGAGGATGTAGAGTGGTTGAAACAGGGCTGATGCCGAAGGAAATACCCCATCTGCAGCGTTGCTTCTCCTCTCTCGTCATGGCAGCTACATCAGTACGGCAGCGTACATCCGACTACTCTTAATTCCCCGAAAATCTCCCCCCTTCCATCTTAGGCATTTTGAGAGGCATCGGCTTTCAGAAGTCTTTTCAGTGCGATCAGGGCTGAGAAACGGCACCGGCGAGAGGTTCTTGCACTTACCCCTACAACGCAAGTTAACTCAGATAGTTCTTGATTTTCCAAGTATGGCCTGTCATACTATGCAACAACCCTCAAAAAAGGAGGCAGGCCATGATACCGAAGATCCGAGATCGAGAGTACCTGTACC
>Ga0209270_1000429_pt1 | contig 93282 bp, 87 predicted proteins | sample MTBAKSrepl1MetaG_FD_187456 | JGI IMG/M metagenome (GOLD analysis project Ga0209270, IMG submission 187456) | Enrichment culture microbial communities from Arthur Kill intertidal strait, New Jersey, USA, that are MTBE-degrading - MTBE-AKS1... | ecosystem: Environmental > Aquatic > Marine >...
TCCGACATCCTCGATACTGCAAAGGGTTCTGTCGGTCTTTCCCACTGTTTTGACGTTTGCCGAGGCGAAAACCAGTTGGCTTAGATCGATCGTGCTCACGTCAAGCGCCTCAGAGCCAAAAATTATAACAGGGGTAGCTCCGCCTGCGCACAGATTAATGCTGTTGGGGTCGCTGCCCGGCTTGATGTTAATGTTCACAGTAGGCATTAGAGCGATTGATGTATCGATCCTGAAGTTCGATTCTGAGGTGTGACGTTCTGCAAAAAACAGATCGAAGTCATAAATCTCGCCTACGGTAAGGCCGAGGTCATCAAGGTTGACGCTGGCGCTCGCGGGACCATGCACTCCGCCGATATCGACGACGAGTTGATTATCGATGAACACCCAGAGATCGTCGTCACCGGTAAATGCGAAGGTCTCGCCGCCCTGGAAGGTAAACTGCGTGTGGATCTCGAAGGTAAAATGGTAGTTGTGGATCCTCCCCTGATTGCCAAAAAGCTGACCGTCAATTGGAAAGAACGCGGCATTGGAATATGTGTAGACATTTGGATCGGGAGTGATCGTGTTGTCAAGCACGATTGAAAAAAGCGTACCCAAATTAATTCCTGCAACATCATTATACCACTTGTTAAACGCTTCTTGGCCATGAGTTGCGCCACAATTGGTCAATCCACAGCCATTGTATACCGGCTTTCCGTCTACTCCCAAAGTCGAGTCAACGATTCCGGTAACGACCCCGCTGATTCCGTTTTCGAAATCTGGATGGGAATCATTGAAGTCTCGGATAGTACCGACTAAGGAGATAGTGTCGGCACTAGCGGGTGTAGGCAGCATAAGCCCCGAAACACTGATCACGGCCAGAGCTATGATGCATGTGCCTAAAAGAAACATCTTTGTCTTCATTTTAAACCTCCCTTCTTTCTCGTTAGTTACATACTTTGAGTGCCAGGATGTTGAAAAATTGATGGGTCTCCAAAAGGATAAATACCCATCCTGGAAGCAAGATATTGACCCCTTCTGTTAATTCCATTTCGGAATTGTCACAGGTAAAAGAATACATCACCTCCTTTCTATTTGCTATCTAAATGTCGGCTCTTCTACCTCATCCCACGATCTTCTGCGGATTCTTTCGCTGGTTCTGCCGGTAAACCTTTACGACATATGTTTTCAATAATTCTTTTTTTCAAAGAAAAGTTAACAATTTTTTCTAAAATCCATTGATAGGAAGAAACCATTTACCCACGTAATTGCGAGCACCTGAAAGGTACGCGGCAATATCCAAGACAACTACGAGATTGCTTCGCTCCGCTCGCAAAGACAACTCTTATCAACGGTTTAAATTACTATTGAATGCAGGTTATCAGAGGGGCGGTTACAGATTGGATACAGATAGCGAATTCACTCTGCTATAATGGAACACATTAAAAAATAATGGGTAAACGTGGTCTAAAGAAAAGGGCTGAAGGTCTCAGGTTGCAACAGATGAGAAAGCAACCATAATAGCCGGTGTCTCTATCTCAAAGATGCTGGACATATTCAGGGAACACGGAGTTGAAGCAAATCTAGAGCTTGAGGATTATCTGAAAGGGCTGAAGTCATTGAGAAAAGTATGGTAAAACATATCTGTTTGTTAAGCGTTTTCAATCTCTCAATATCTTTCAATGAAAAACCAAGTGGACGGGCTGTGATAATAAGATCGAAGCATCCTTCTTCGCTTTAAGAACCTGACCCTGACGCGCATACATCCACTCCGGCTATTTGAAATACGGCAATACAAGTCTTCCTTTTTCGTCCCGGTAAGGCGGGTATCGCTCAAGCCGGTCAATAGCCATGCGATAAAGCAGGCCCAGTTTTTCAGGGCTTCGGGGTTTCCTGCGAATGCGCTGTCTGCCGGGATCGATCTCGCCGCGTTCGATCAGCTCCGCGCGCACTTCCTGAGCCATCTTCCGGAGATCATTGTAATCCAGGCGCATTACTTGCCGCCTTCTTCGCGCGTGATCGACAACAACAGGTCTGCGACTTTTTCCTGCTCCGCCCGAACCGTGAGATACTGCGTATCCGGGCCGCCGGCCCTTCGAACAACTTCCAACAGGGTTTTTGCCCAGACAAGACTGTCCTGGTCATTCCAGTATTTTGCAGCACAGAGACGATCAACAATCAAATCTTCAAAGGAGACAATACGAATCTCATTCTCCCCGTCGAGGGCGATGATATTCGTCCGTCTCTCCGCTTCGGCTCCTTCATCCAGAAAGCCGCCGAGCCAGTCTACATAGAGGTTGTATTCTTTCGAAGCCCATATACGTCCTTCTTTTGTAAACCCCCATTCCGCAAGAACCTCATCGAGCACCTCTTTATTGCCCTTTAGATCGATATCTCCGGTTGTGTAACGTCCCTGCGTATAAAGTTCGACGGCTTCTCCGCCGACAACAATCGGGCGTTCAGCTCCCCGTCGCACCATTTCACCGGACAGCAGGGCGATAAAAAAAGCCCGTCGCCTGCTTTCGTTCTCCATGGCATAGAGCTTTTTCAGTCCGTCCCTATCCATAGGGTATAGAATAGCACAATCCTTGGTATTCAGACAGAAAACTAAAGAATTGACAGTGGCCTTTTAATGGGTAACCCTTCGTTCTACTTCAGATTGGATACAGATTCCGGGGGCATTCCGCTATAATGAGACAGTTGCAGGAGCCGTCCAACCGAACGGCTCCTTCCGGCCAGTCTCTGAGGAACTGGGAAATTACTTCTTGTGGATGAATCGAACCACCTCTGATTTCAGTCTTTATAAGGCTATCGGTTAGGTACAACTACCTCCGAAATCCTGCCGTTTATTATGATGATCATTCTTCCATCCGCACTCTTAAAAGTACCATCGGGAATGGCTATCCTTTTCCCTGTGTTGCTGACAAGCATGAGCTTGCCGTTTTGGACTTCCATTCCATTAATAATGATAATACCCTTTGTTTCCGGAGACAGCCCTGAAGGCTTAGAGACAATTCCTTTCTTTTAGGTGAAAGAGAAACCCGTCCGTCAACCTTCACAATAGTTACAGTTATGGGCTTTTCTGGTGTACATGCAGTACCTGCATTTTTAACAACTACATCGCAACTGAAATTGACTTTATCTGACGTCGTCTTGGCGCAAGAAAAACCCTCCATCAGGTAATCGACAAATAAATAAGTAGCACACGCGAATTTATAACTATTGTTCCCTTCGTCTGATTCGGTTATGGTATTGTCTGGATCAGAGGTCAGCGGTATCGGCTTAATAGCCGGCTTATCAGGCTGCTGCAGTTGGATTTGAGCCACAACCGGTAAAGCGAAGAGTATGACCGCTGCAACCAAAGTGAAGAATAAGTGAACCAACTTTTTCATCAAGAACCGCCTTTGTTTCTCATACATTCGCACTGCATTTTGACATAATCTTTTTGCATTATTTTGCTTTGATTACTTCAAGGCAATCTCCTCGGGATATCTCCGGGTTTTACAGGAAGCTTGGGTATTGGCGCTATAGTAGTAGGCATTTTCTTCACAAGAAGTTTTCTGTAGCTATTATTATTCTCTTCATTCAATTCAATAACCTTTTTATAGCAATCAACCCATGCGGTGAGATTTGTCTCCTGAGCAAAGTCATTCGTGATAACCGGCAAAATAAAGGTTTTATGCTGCCCTGGTCCAAGGGCAGAAACCATTTTTTCATGAATTTGTCTGCCCAGTGGAGGAGGATAACGAATTAGCCGCACATGAAAATCTTCAGACGGAGCAGATCCAACATTTTTTACAGTTAATATGACCTTTATCTCTGACCCTTGAATACATGAGTCCGGAGCGCTCATACTAACCAGCAAATCAGGTCCGTAAATTGGTTGAAATGCCAATACATCATGTTGTCCAATATGCAAAAGATACCACATGAACGACAAAAATACTGAAACCAACACAATGAACATTGATATTTTTGTTATCTTTTTCATTTTCCTTCCTCCTTTGATGAGATTGGTACTATTTGTTCATAATATTTTAAACACATCGTTATACTTAACTTCCTTTTGTCTCTCATAATTTTTTCTGCGGAAGTGCCGGTGTTTTAGGCATGGGCATTATCGGACTTATCCTAGGTATTTCCTCACGAAATGGTTTGATAGTCAGAGACAATGTTTTTTCAACATTTTGTACGACCGTTGGACAACTATCCGATGCCTTTATCTTTAAGAAGTAATTGCCAGCTACTGTCGGAGAACCCGAAATAAGACCGGATGAATTCATACTTAACCCGGCAGGTAATGATGAGCTGGCAGCAATGATATACTTAATAGGCGCCTGCCCCCCTTTTGACTGCAACTGATATGTGTATGAAGCTTTAACAATACCATCAGGAAGTGTTGTTGCCGGAATCTCTACCGGTGAACATTTTACGGTTAAAGAAAACGTCTTTTCTATAGACTTTGCTTCTGAATTAACTGCTCTTACGGCAAAGGAATAGTTGCCAACAGTTTTTGGCATCCCTGATATAAGCCCTGCCGAACTCATATTCAAGCCATACGGTAATGATCCTGAGACGATGCTGAAACTAACTGGCGACTGTTCTGTCCCCAACTGCCCCCCCCATTGTCTTTAACTGCTGGGAATAAGGTATATCAACAGTTGCAGCAGGAAGAGGTGATGACGTAGTAAATTGAAAAGCCACGGTAGGTGCTGCTAACGGTGCCAAACCTCCAGTTGCAGGAGTTACGGCAGTGGGAGGGGTATAGGTTAGGGGTGCACCTTTTATATTTACGACGATCGGGGTGTTAATACATTTACATTCAACCCCGTCTTGGCCAACTTTCTTGTTTCTGTAAATCAAGCATGTATCAACAAATCTTTTGATAGAAATTAATTGATCCGGCTTCACGTTTTTTTCTTTAATTTCAGCTTCGGTTATGATTTCAACGTTGAGCGTTTTGGTAAAGGTGGACAATCCGACGGGTTCAATAACTTTGTTTTTAAAAAAAAAAGTGAAAGTATTCTCTTTTGCTCCAACCCAGACTTTTTCTACCGTATCATCACCCGACGGTATAAATAAGCCGGTATGGTTTACGGTTACACTTAAAAACCTGTTCCCTCCTGTTATTTTTCCCGCTGTGTCAACGGTCAAATCTAATGTCTTATTAGCAGGGTTATATTCGCATATAGTCACTCCAAAGGCAAAGATTTTGGCCGGAATGCACAAAACCGTAACCATACAGATAGCTAAAATAACTATCATTAAATTTTTACTCATCTTTACCTCCTCTCTAAAGATTTATAGTAAATTTATAGGATGGTTCTATTTATCATTAAATAGAACCATCCCTTCCCCTTATCTCTGATTTCACTTTATTCAACAACCCTTCTCTTTATTACTGATGTTCAGCTCCTTCGCTTAATTAAGGATTCCAGGTATGTGTCCAGGGTAGAATTTTTGAGCAATACATTTTGCCTCCAGTGGGGCTATCTGAAATAAGTATTTCAATAGTGGAAGTAGTGAGTTGTTGAGATCCGTTATAACCAAGGTCAATCAAGACATTGTTGGTAAAAGATTGTTGCCCTTTTGGAACGCCGTTCGTGTCTGTACCAGCGGCTCTATCGAGGATATTTTGATTCCGGTTTGTGTTATTGGGAACATGGCCGTGAATATAGTATGCTCCTGTCCAGGACGCAGGGATGTAATATGCAACCTGCAATAGCACATTGGGGCTCGATTGGATTTCCTTTAAACCATCAATTCGGCATGGTTCAGCCGGTGGGCTCCAGGTATAGCTCACATTGAAAGTGGTCGATTGAATTACCTGACCTTTGTCATTATAGAACTCGACCTCGATTGAAGGAGTGGTGATTGTCTGGGTGCCGTTGTACTTTACTTCAAATGTAATATTGTCACTAATGCTCCGATCACCTTTGGGAATGCCGCCCGGGAGACCGGCAGGCGTAACCTTGAAGTTGGTATTCTGGCTTGCTTTATTGGGAAGATACGCTCGTATGAAATAGGCTCTTTTATCACAGGGTGAAGTCGTAGGGATGTAATAGGTCACCGCAAATTTTCTTAAATTGGGGCTATCGGAGACCATTTTTATGCCTATATTATTTTTTGGGATATTGCACAGATCTAATAACAATTTTGATGGGTCTATATTAGATCCTGGTCTCGGTCCCGTTGGTGTTGTAGGCTGTTCCTTAACTGGAAATTCTATTCCGAAAGACACCGAAATTAGAAGGATTCCGGACAGAACGACAAAGATACTTACCATTAATACTCTTGATGACTTTTTCATTTTTCTCCTCTTTTTTTAAAAAATTAACTTCCTCAGATAATCTATCCGCCAAGAAACCATTTTTCTTTCTGAAAAATATCACTCTCTGAGCTTTTCCCCCTGCCTTTAGCTACTCTATTATGGCCATTTGTCTCGCATACCCTTCTTTATGATTTTTCACCGACCGGGCAATTTTGGAATGCCGGTTGGCATCGAAGGTTTCGCTGGTAATTTGTCAGCAACAGACGGGGCCCTTCTGACCAATAGTGTGAATTCCTTCGTATCACTGTTGTTGACCGTTGTTAAGCTGTCCTTTGCCCTGACAGTAAATGTATAAGTTCCATGACTCTTTAAAGTACCTGAAATCTTTCCACCTGAACTGAGAGTCAATCCCGAAGGCAATGATCCGGATAAAAGGCTGAAAGTGACAGGCGCCTTGCCACCAGATGTCTGCAATTGATACTCATAAGTATTCTGTACTGTGACCTTCGGACCTGCTTGAAGATCCGCACTGCCTCCGGCTGTGGCCTCACCTCTCAACCCAATCTCCTCATGTGTACCATATACTCCATCCGGTAGAGGTGAAGGCGAAGTGATCTTTAAAGGTGAAACAATTTCTACCGAAGTTTCGGAACTTGCAGAAGGTGATACACAAATTGACCTTACAGGATTGCAGGACTGTGTATTTTCTGGATAGAGTTTGACTTTGAATATTCCACTTTTGCTGTATTTATGTTTTAACATCATCCGACAGGTTCTCGCAATTTCAGCACCAGAACATGATGTTGCTGATATTGTCTCCATTCTCGAATCTCCGAAATCAACGGATATTTGACAATCTGGGTTGGATGAAAATCCATAACTGGCAGTTATACTAATTTCCACATCCTGCTGGACTAATGCAGGGTTGGGAGTTGCATTAACAGTTGTACACCAATCTGCAAAAGAGACACCTCCTAAAAAAACTGTTAGAAATATTCCAGTAATCAAACTTCCTATTAAAAATCTTTTCTTTGACATTTTTCCCTCCTTTTAATCATAAAATGATTGTTCATATTACTTTACGAAAACATTCTCCACACCACCTCCTTTCTATTGACTTTATTTGTAGGTATCATTTCCCTTAAAAAGGTTCAAATTATTTCTCACATATTTTTATCTTCAATAACTTTTTTTTTTCATTTACAGATATCTCCTTTATAATGAGATAATGTTTGTTTTGTTATGCCTTTATCCTTTTCCATCGCAATGCTGAATATCTCACTCACAAGTATCTATTACTTTTAAATCATGCTTATCCTTAAACTCGTCCAAAAGGCTTTCAGAGAAGGTTGACTCACTAAAAGCTGTGATTATTTGGCCTGGTACATAGGCATTAAGTTTTTTGAAGGTGAAACTCCGGACTTCACTTTCACCAACGATGTTGTTTTCTGCATCAAATCCTTTGACCTTCCAGTGATATTTCTTGCCAGGAGAGAATATACTTTTGAAGACAATCTCCGGCAAAGAATAGAATAACTTTCTTGTGTATGCAGAAAATACAGGATGGGATTCAAGGTCATCAAAGTACTGTATCAGAAAGAGTGTAATTCTATTGAGCTTCTCCCATTCAAATCTCACAGGTTCATACTCAAGAAGTGCATTATTCTCAGGTGATACAATACTCAAACCTATTAGAATGGCCTTAGCCTCTTCTGATGTAACAAAATAGAGGATTGAAGGTAGCGGTATATCAGTTTCAGGATTGGTAATGATAAAACGTACGATATGGGTACCTGTGTCAAAGGTTGGCAGCGGCGGGATTTCAGGAATTTGCAAAGTTACCGTCGTCCCAAATGTTAAATGCTGGTCAACATGACTCAGCACTCTTCCATCTACTTCCCAGTATCCGTGCAATAAACCTGACCCGATAAATCTTATATCTGCATATGCCTTGAGCTTTGGATAGTTCCTATTAACAGTAATTTCTGATCTTCTGTTCTCAAAATAAAGTTCAATCCTCTTTATGTTAAAATCTGCGCCTGCTTCTGTTGTTATAGTAAAGTTCACTGTAGCATTGAGATTCACATCGGGACCGGTAAATATCCTTACATAACTAAATCTGGCTGCACCTCTTTGAATTGCCCTCTCTGTAACTGCCACGGGTATGGTTAACATCTCTGATACCCTGCCTGATCCATTTAGAATAGATACTGTCAAGGGGAGTGTGTTTACTTCTACAGTCTCGCCTCCCGCTATAAAACTCCCGCCAGAGGAAGTTAAAGTTGTACTTATTAGAGAACTTGCTGTGAACTGATAACTGACATTCTTAGAACTGCTCTGCCCTCTTGGTATAGTGAATGAAGTAGGAATTACAAAAACTGTAGCAGGAGGGGCCTGATTGACTGTCAAGGAAAATGTTTTTTGCGTAATCTGTGCTCCAATTGAACAGTTATCTCTTGCTGCTATTGTAAATGAATAATTTCCTCCTGTTGTCGTTGTGCCGGAAATAAGCCCCGTAGGGCTGAGATTTAAGCCTGGGGGTAATAAACCCGAAACAAGACTGTATGTAATGGGGGGCTGCCCTCCTGATGTCGTTACCTGATATGTGTATGCACTTCCTACAGTACCCGTTGACAGGACTGAAGGTGAGGTTATGCTCAGTGGTGTACATCCAGCAGGATTTACCATAATTGAAAGACTCTTGTCTGAGGCCTGTGCTCCTACTGCGCAGCTGTCTGTTGCTCTTACGGTAAAGGTATAATTCCCTGAACTCGTTGGTATTCCTGTAATCAATCCTGTTGAACCCAGATTCATTCCAGGAGGTAATGAACCAGATAAAAGGCTAAAGGTGATGGGGGCCTGTCCTCCTGATGTCGTTACCTGATACGTATATGCACTTCCTACAGTACCTGTTGACAGGACTGAAGGTGAGGTTATGCTCAGTGGTGTACATCCAGCAGGATTTATAAACAGGGAATATGCCTGTTGAGCATACTGTGCTTCATAAGTACATGAATCAGCCACCCTGATAGTAAAAGGGTAGGTACCTGCTGCAGTGGGTGTGCCTGTAATAGCGCCTGTGCTTGAGTTAAGACTTAGTCCCGTAGGCAACGATCCTGCGATAACGCTATAAGTTTTTGTCCCATATCCACCTGTGCTTTGAATTTGCTGTGAATATGCCTGGCCTGCAGTCCCTGCTGGGAGACTCACAGTTGTAATTGAAAGAGGTGCACATTCAATTGAAATAATATATGCTTTTGAAGCAGTTTGGGCTCCACTAAAACAAATATCTGTTACCCGGATAGTAAAGGAATAGCTTCCTGGAGTGGTCGGTGTCCCGGTAATAGCTCCTGTGCTGGTATTGAGGCTCAATCCGGGAGGCAATGAGCCTGAAGAAATGCTATATGTGTATGGTGTTTGCCCGTCTCTTGTGTCCAGTGCATATGTAAAGTATGATAGTCCTGCGGTTCCAGACGGCAAAGTGGAAGGCCAGTTTTTTATATTCAAAACTTTACAGTTTACTGTTTGTGTCGTCGATGGATTGGTGGGGGCGTTTGGTGGAGTGACACAAGAAAAACCCGGCCTTACGCTAATAGTTTTAATCCCCGGGGTATTATATATATGATTGGCAGTTCTGGTACAGGGAGTAGATGTACAACCAGGAGATAAATTCTCCCATGAAGGAGACTCACCCCAATTTATCTGTAGAGTACAGCTTACAAAGCCGGGAGGAAATGTTGCTGTCACTGTAGCAGTAACACTTTGCCCGGGTGTTGACGGGTTTGGTGAAGAACTGACGGTAACCGCCTGTGAAATTCCATCCAATACGAAAAAGAGCATGCATACAATCAATAAAAAAAGTGATATATTCCGTTTCATTCAATCCTCCCTAAAAAGAAAATGGTATCGATGTTGCGAGTACAAGCAATAAAATTAACTCGTCTCTGTCTGAGCTCCAGTTAATCTTGTCCCTGTAATTCGTGTAGGTTCCCCTGATTGCTACAGTCGGATTAAAGTATCCCTTCAAGAGTTTTTGGATATTGTAGGCAAGCCTGAAATTTGCATTGAGGTTCCGGTTGTCTATTGAACCATTATCAGCCTTGGTAATGACATATGTGCTCCCTACATCAAAAAATCCCTTATCCTTTAAAAACTTGGTTCTTAAATCCAGATTTATCGTATAGGTATCAGTCTTCATATTGGTTATATGGATTTTTGACTGATTAAGAGAGAATGCCGAACCTATCGATATATTCGGCATGATGTATGAAGGTGTTAGTGTATATGTTATTGTTGTTGTATCGTTATTTGATGATGTCCTATCATTCATCAAAGAATAGGATGACTGAAACCCGAGATTGAACCTGTCCTTCATGTAATTGATCCTTCCTGAAACACTGTCTGTGTGAATTTCAAGCTGGGTAGTCCCTTGGGGTTCCCGTGTGCTGTCCTGTACGCTCTTCTGGTAATTTATGCCGATGGGAAGACTCGGGATTCCATTGAAGGAATAATCAAGGTTCCCCTGATAGTTACCAATTCTGGGAAAAAGATCGTCTCCTTTTACATTATCATTATATCTTGAAAGGCTGAGATTGACAGCATGGACGCCAAGATTCAAACTGTTCACGAAACTCACGCCTTGTTTATCTCTCTGTATCATTTGATTGCCAACGACTGCATAATCCCTACCGATGTATTCATACATAGCTTCATAGCTATATTTGCCAAGGTAGCCGCTGAGCCTTATCTTGTATGCATGGTCACTTTTACTCTTGAACTCATCAGAGGTATCAGGGTCAAATTGAGAGAAATCTGCTTCAAATTCTGTCATTAATTTATTCTCAAATAAATCAGTTGTCAGCAAAAATCCTACTGCCTCTCCTTTTTTAGCCCCTGAAACAGTTGAAATGCCAAAAGAATTCCCAGGTTCTCCTCCGTTAACATAAATAGTCTTAAATTGAACTTTTTTATCGAATAGTCTTATGCCACCTGATACTCCGAGTATGTGGTCATCTGTTGTTCCTTCAATTCCCGCACCTCCTATCAGGCCGAAAACCTGCTCGCTTTTTACGCTGAAAACATTTAATTGAAGGTCATAATATTCTAAATTGAAGACCCCCCCTCTTCTTGCAAGGTTAGCAACTGTATATTGTGTCTCATTAATCTGAATGTCACCTATGCTGGTCCCGAGTCTAAAGTAATCTTTTGTATAAGAACCTTTGAAAATCCAGTTTGCAAGATCAAATCCTTTTTTTAATGGCCTCGTCACAGGCAAACTCTGATCAAAATATCTCAGGTTTGTATTAAATGTAAATTCCCACTCTTTTTCTTTTATCTTTGTGTCAGACCTGAGATTACCCTCAAATTTTCTATCAGGCATAGAATCAGCCGGCTTGTTGACAGCCTGCTCATATATGCCCGATACTTCGTTGTCTGTATAAGCCTCTTCAAAAGTGCTGCTATGCCGTGTGGTAAATGAGATTGTCTTTTGAATTAGGGCGCCTTCCTTATTTGTAACGGTTATGCTTATGGTATGCAAACCAGCAGATAAAACCATAACAGGTTTATACTCGAATCCATTCTCTGTGACAGAAAGCAGTTGAGTTACATCTGTTCCGTCGAGGAGCATTATAAGGGTATCGAGCACAATAGATTCCAAAAACTGAACCTTTATCTCTGGTTTCTTGTCTACTACCTCGGCGTTCTCAATTGGCGCAATAAAACGAATCCATTTTTCCTGAGTATCTTGTATCAACATTTGTTGCTCTTGAGCATGAATATAACCAGTAAAGAGAAAAAAGCATAAAAAAACAATAATATGAACCACTCTTTTTATTTGTATGACATCCGCCTTGATACTTTGATATTGTCTTTTTTTACGATTTCTCTTTCCAATTATCATTTTCCCAAGTTCCTCGATTTCTTTTTTTGGGGTTCAATATCTCCCACAGCTCCTCGAGATTGGTAAACCCCTTCTTGCCCTTCACCCCTACCTCTTCTATGACACCCACGATCTTCTGCATATTCTTGCGAATATCTTGCCGGTAAACCTTGACGATATAAGTTTTCAAAATGCTTCCTTTTAATTGGTATTTGTCTGAAATTGCTATCGAATGCAGGTTATCAAAGGTGCGGTTACAGATTGGATACAGATTTCGGATTCATTCTGCTATAATGGGACACGCTGAAAAAATAATGGGTAAACGTGGTCTAAAGAAAAGGGCTGAAGGTCTCAGGTTGCAAATCCTGGAGCATGAGAATAAAATTAAGAAGGAACAGAATAAGACATCTCCAGACGAAGGACGGATTCATCACTGGAAGTCAGAAATAGAGGCTTTTAAGAACAGCTTGAAAAGAGTGTTAAAAAGACTAGAGAAATGAAAACATCACAAAAAGAAAAAGCAGGGTTAAGCAAAACGCTATCCGTACTTCTTGATGAGCTTGAAGAGGAATGTCTTAAAGTAATAAAACTGACGGCAGCACTAAAAATAGAAAACCTAACAGATGAGCAACTGGAGGATATGCTTGGTGAACTTTCTGCATCAATCACTCATCTCAAGGTCCATTCCGAACAATTAGATCAGGTTATCGAAAAGGAGCTCGATTAATAATCAGAACTGTTTCCCCACACTGAACCCTGTGAAGTGGGTAAAATTTTCGTACTTGCCGCTCAGGATGTTATTGCTAACGGTTCTGTCTTCGTAGATATCGGCGATATAGAAAAAGTCAAAAACAAGAGATTTTACTTTGTATCCAAAACCGGTGCAGAAATTATGATGGTCTGAATCTGGGTTCCCTGCATCAAGAGTATGTTCCGGAACCATGGTCTCCACATATGCATATCCGCCCCTGATTGAGAGTTTATCGTTTATCTTGTAATCAGCTCCAATTTTCGCAATCCATGCGTCGTGCCAGTCAAGCAGGGTTGAACTGTCGGTAAAACCTGCTTCAGGCACTTCATTCTCTAATTTTAATTCAGCGCTATCAAAAGTTGACCACCCACCGTATTCAAATTCTATCGCCAGAGTCCATTTTTCATCGGGTCTGTAAGCTATTCCGAAATTGAGCAGTTCTGGGAATGTTGTCGGCGACTCCATGTCTGTTTTGAATCCTGACCCGCCGAATGCAGGCTGGAGCGCGGGAGCTATATGTGTCAACTCGATGTCACCTTTATGAGTAACCTTTATCCTGCTCCGGTATCCCAGACCAATGCTCCATCTCCTGTCGGGCATAAACAGTATCCCCAAATTGAATCCCCAACCGGTTCCCAGTCCATCCATGGTGACATTGCAATCACCTGCACCAAGCGCCGACTGGTCGATCATCTTTTCAGCCTCAGTCTTTGATATCATGAAGTCGATACCTGCGCCTATCGAGAGAGAAGGAAGTATCCTATAAGCGATAGCGGGGTTTATGGATATCGTTGCTATCATATTTTTAACAGAAGAATATCTGGTGAGACCGTTTTCGTCCCATTTCCTTCCTCCGATTCCAAAGGGAGAATAAATCCCGATCCCGAAACGCATGTCTCTTTTGCCAAAATCAGAGACTACATAAAGATGTGGGGGAAAGAAAACCTGGAAATCTGTATCCTCTGACTGACCAGAAGGGTTTTCGTAGGTTGTCGACTGGATTACAAATGTATTGCCTCCGTAAATGGTTGTACCTGTTAACTGAGTAAGACCTGCAGGATTGTGTGCTATGGCTGATGGATCATCTGCGACTGCAACAAAGGCAGTTCCCATTGCGGAAGCCTTCGACCCCTGAACAGGTCCGCCTGCGATTGAGATGGCCGGACATAAAAATATGTAGAGCAGCATTGATATAAAAAGAAAGCAATTAAGGGGTAATCCCGGTTTATTCAAGTTTTTCGATCCGCAGAACATATCGATTTATAGATCGCTGCTGTCTTTTGAGAGGGCTCCACGCCAATCACAGCAGCAAGGGTCTTGCAGCAGCGGTTATATACTGCCACTGCATCAGCAGATCTTCCGATTTTTTGATAACATCTCATAAGCCTCTGATAGAATTCCTCAGAGATATCATCAATTTCTAATCCTCGTTGACAGTAAGTAATCGCCTTTTCCCACTGACCTGCACGCTCATAATAGCGGCATAGTTTCAGTATTAGCTGAATAAACTTGTCTTTCAGTTTCTCTCTCGTATGGACAGTCCAGGGTTCCATAGAATCGCCGGTAAGAAAATCACCTTTGTACAAATCTACTGCCTTCTCGGAGAGACGAATCATTTCTTTTTCAAATTCATCCCTGTCTTGCTTTTTGATCTCTCCTTCTTCCAACTGCTTATAGATTTTTCCTGCTTTCCCCTCCGCTCGCTGGAACGCCCATGCATCCACCCACATGTACCGGTGATCAAGAGTAATCCTTCTCTCTTTAAGTTGTACAGCTTCTTCATGTCCGATCAATTGCCGTAATCTATGGAGGTTCGTCTTGAAGGAAATGTGCGCAACATCGCCGGCAGCATCAGGCCACAGGGCATCAGACAACTGCTCCTCACTGACCTCCCGTCCGCCGAAGGATAGAATTGCCTTGAGAAGAAAGAGGGGCTTTTGCTGAACCTTCCCTGAAAATTTCAATGGCTTTTCGTCTTTTATGACACCGAACCTTCCAAGAGTATATATCTTTAAAGGATAGGGCCAGCTTTCTATTTCTAAAGACGGCGCATGCGGAAACAGATTGAGCTTCCGTATAAGATCTTTCACATAATCTGTCTCTATCCCATTTTCAAGTGCCTTTGCACAGAGCTTAGACCACACATGAGGCAGCCAGAAAAATACCATAGTAAAATATTCCTGTTCTTTTCCCAATGCCATTGCCTTACGTATGGACTCTAAACACTGAGCTTCATCATCTTTGTCCATGGCAAACTGAGCCTCTGTGAGAAGTGAAACGTATTTTAAAAGCGATGTGTTCATTTTCCCTGCAATGTCCTTTGAAATAGTCAGTTGTTCCATCGCCTCATCCCGTTTCCCTTCATGATTTAATACCTGTGCCATTGCAAAACGGCATAATATCTCAGGAAAAGGCGTGCCGGTTTCTACAACCAATCTTACAGCCTTTTCTGCTTGCACAGAAGCATAAGATATGTTTCCGGTGAGCAGATAATACCATGCTGCAAGTAAATGATATTGGGCTACAGAGTTCCGCCTTTTACTATCGAGTGTTGTCTCAACTTTTTTTAAGAACTCACCAGCCTGTACTATATCACCTACATAGAATGAACTATACACTCCATGTGCAAAGAGGATATTATCCAAAATGTGAACTCCGCTTTGCCGGGCTATTTCCAGCCCTTCTAAGACTGCCTGACGGGATTTGCTTTGGGTCAATGCAGACCAGGAATACATTATTGACTCTGTAAATTTCCATGTAAGCAGTATGTGAGGAGAAGTTTTTGAAGTTTGAATCTTTCTTTTCATCTCTTCGGCTACAACACTGCAATTATTAATGTCCCCAATCCATGAATAGTAAGTTATTGCATGTACACAGGTACGCAGACAGAGATTGACATCAGAGATTTTTAGCGATAATGATATGGCTCTCTCAAGCCACTTCTTAATGTCAGGATGCTGAGGACGTCTCCATTCTAATGCACCTACCATGCTGGAAGCCACAGAAGCCTCGACTTCAGGAGAAGGAAAGGAGGTGCCATGTTTCATGCGATGATCAAGCCACTCAATCCAGGGATCAAGGATGGTAAAATCATCCCATTCCAATATTATGGAATCTACAACAGCAGCCCATGAGAGTAATGTCCCAACTGTATCATTTTGCTCATTAAATAATCGAAATGACTCCTCAAAATGCTTGCGGCTTTCAGCAGGGCTGAAGGGCATTTGACAGACACCAAGCCAGTAGAGAAGCCACGGCGTCCACGCTCTAATCTCCTCCGGGATGCTCAGAATCCAATTCCGGAGAGTTTTGCCTCTGCCCTGTGAAATAAGGGCTTTTGCATTGCTAAGAATCAACCTTATGAGTTCATCCCAGGAATTTTCCGCTGTGTATAATTCAGAGGCTTGTTCTATATCCCCGGACTTTTCGACTAGCCTTGCTGCGTTCTTCCTGACTACCGATATTTCCTCAAATGACAGCGATTCTTTTGCTCTCTCTAATAAGAAGCTCCTGAAAAGAGGGTGATATTGATAGACGGGTATTTGTTCAAGAGTGTGACAAACCGTAAAATAGTTATTTTCATACAAATCAGTCAATATCTGCTCCGCATTTGCAACATCTGTGAGTTCCATCCCAATCTTTGCTGTAATTTTTGACAGAAATGCGGTCTTCAATAAGAAAGCCTGTATCGTCTCATCAGCCCTGTTAAAAATTTCTTGCGCAAAATAGGAGAAAATTTCTTTTGGAGAACGCTCTTCAAGCAACTGATAATTGATTCCGGATTTTTTTTGCGTTTCTGTTACCAGTGTCAAGCCCGCAGCCCATCCGCTCGTCTTTTCACATATTTTCAAAAGCGTCTCATCATTTATTTCTTTTAACCCCTTGGCTTTGAAAAATTCTCTGGATTCATCAACAGTAAAGTAAAGATCGTCCCCTGAAACAAAACTCATTTGCCCATATGCACGTAATCGAACGTATTGCTCGGGTGGTGGTTTTCTGCTTATCAACACCCAGTTTATCATGTCCGGCATGACACTAAATGCCTTTGTGACAACTTCATGAAATTGCGAATCCGGCTCTGCCTCATGATAATTGTCCAGCACAAGGATGAAAGGACACCTCAGACGGCTGAAAAGTTCTTCAAAATAACGCAATGCAAATGTGGATATGCCCAGAATATATTCAGGCGTTAATAATGGTAAAGGTTTACGGTAATGTGGGGAGGCTTTTTTTGCAGCAATCCCCATATAATAAAAGAATGTAGAAACATCTGAATCTCCCCCATCTACCTGATACCAGATACAAGGGATTTTCTTATAATGGATATAGCTGGAAACAAGGGTTGTCTTTCCGCATCCGGGCGTCCCTGAGACCCAAGTGATAGGATTCTTTCTGCAATCATCTATTTGCTGAAAGAGTCTCTTTCTCAGAACAACATCTTTTGGTAAAGGCGCACTTATTTTGGCTAATTCTGTATGTTTAACTGCTGTTGATTTCCTTACCCCATATATAATGTCCCTCGGGTAAAAATCATAAAAAAAGGCCGAGCTCCTCAAGTATTAACCTTCGGCAGCTCGGCCATGCTGTGATCCGATCAGCACCCGCCGCTTTCCGCACCTCTCTTGCGAAAGGGTTGGCTTTATCGGGAAAGCCGGTTCATCTATGATAAGCCTATAAGAAAATGTTTTGCATGTCAAGCAAAATAAGTCTATAACTTATTGATACAATTATATTTATTACATATTAAAATAAACAAATTAAAGTAAAGTAAGCTATTGAATCACAATACTCAATTTTCCTGAATTTGGATAAGAGCAGTTTGATAAAAAAAGGATTATTTTTATGATTGTGGTAGAGGAAATATTGATCCTTACCTTTTTTCTCCTGAAGGCTATCCCCGGTGACCCGGTCCTGGGTCTCGTCGGAGAGAAAGCACAGCAGGAGGTCATTGAAAATATCAGGGAAGAGCTCGGCATAGGATGAAACTCAGCGGGTACATACTCACAGAAGCTGCCCTGGGTTTTCCCGGGTTTTATGATTGCATTGACTGCCTTTTGTTTCAATAATGCCGGAGATACATTAAGAGACATGTATGGCCTGAAGCTATAGTATAATCGCAGAGATTATACCTCCATGAGCTTTTCTTCTTCTTCCTGTTGTGTTTTACAGTCTATGCACATGGATGTAACGGGCCTTGCCTCAAGCCTTTTTATATTTATCTCTTCACCACATTTATCACATATGCCAAACGTTCCCTGATCGATTCTATCAATAGCATCTTCAATCTTTTTTAGGAGTTTGCGTTCCCTGCCCCGCAACCTGAGCATGAAGTTTCTGTCAATTTCAGCTGTTGCCTGATCACCAAGATCCGGGAAGACAGTCTGGCCGGGGAGCTCATTAAGTGCTTCTTCTGCCTCGGCAAGAAGCGTTTCTCTTCTTGCAATAAGTTTTTTTCTTATTTCCAAAATTTTTTTATCTCTAAGGGAAATTCGTGTGGTTTTTTCTTGTTTTAATTTCTTGGCAGCCTTCGCTGGTTTTTGAACCGCCTTTTTTGATCTCTTAACGGCTTTTGCAGGTCTCTTTGCAACCTTTGCCGGTTTCCCGACTACCTTTGAAGGTTTCATGGAAACGGCTTTCTTTGTAACATGTTTTTTGGCAACAGTTTTCTTTCTTGATTTTTTCTTAATAGATGTTTTCATTTTTTTCATTGGCATAAAAGCTCCTAAAAAATAATTGAATAATTTAACAAAAAGGTAATGGGTTAGTCAATGTGCTATAAGACGCATGATGCTCTAAGACGATGAGCTATAAGAACATGTGCTATAAGACGATAAATATTGCAAGAGGGTAATCATATAATAATACATAAAAATGATATATAATTGGTTAAAAGGAAAAAGAGACATGACATGTGTCTTGCAATACCATCAAAGATAATAGAAATTAAGGATTCTATGGCAAAAATTGATGTTTATGGCGCACAGAGAGATATCTGTCTCATGCTCCTGGAAGATAAAGTACATGTTGGTGATTACGTTCTGGTACATGCTGGTTTTGCAATTCAAAAGATTCAGGTAAAAGATGCTATGGAAACACTCAGGCTCTTCGATCAAATTTTCGGTTTACAAGACAAACAGGAAGACTGACTAACCAAAAAATACTTCATTGCAGGATTACATCGCTCTCTTAAAAAAGTCTCTTGGTTTGAATAAAATCTCTTTAACCGGAAAAATGCAATTGATTGTTGAATCGGAGGCAAAGCAGCCTTCAAAGTCTTTTGATTGAAGACTCCCTGCAGCAAGACCGCAGGGAATCTTAATGTAAGGAATTCTTTATTCTTTCTATTCGCTTGCTAACCCCGTGGCAAGACCACGGGGAATACGCTCGCTATCCATTTCAATCCCGACTTTTGTCGGGACAAAAGACTTTTCAGACAACTTTGCCTCCGATAAATGCAGTTTTCCTGGTTAATTCATATGCTTGTCATGTATTATTCTATTGTGGTAAGCTTCTCTACGACACTGAGAAGGTGACAAGGGGTTACTGAAGATGGTGAAGAATGACCACTGGATCACAGAGATGGCAAAAAAGGGCATGATAGAGCCTTTCCGTAAAACCCAGGTTCGAAAGGGCGTTATTTCTTTTGGTGTCAGCTCGTATGGATATGATATGAGGATTGCTGACGAGTTCAAAATATTTACAAATATAACAGGTACGATCATTGACCCCAAAAAATTTAATTCGGATAATTTTGTTGATTTTAAGGGTAACATGTGCACTGTTCCGCCGAATTCTTTTGTTCTTGGTCGTTCCGTTGAATATTTCAGAATACCGAGGGAGGTCCTTGTCATCTGTCTCGGTAAGTCAACGTATGCACGTTGCGGGGTAATTGTTAATATCACCCCTCTCGAACCGGAATGGGAAGGCCATGTAACCATAGCGCTATCAAACACTGCACCACTCCCGGGGAGAATATACGCAAACGAAGGTATAGCACAGGTAATATTTCTTGAAGGTTCTGCAGTTTGCAAAAGATCATATGCGGATAAGACCGGCAAATACCAGGCCCAAAAAGGTATTACATTAGCGAAGATATGATTCACTGACACAGGTGAAATGAAAAGGGAGAGGATATCAGCAGAAGATAAATTAATCCTTGCACTCGATGTGCCGGAATACCGTTATGCACTTGAACTTATTGACATGTTTCAGGATTATATTAAGATTTTCAAAGTAGGCCTTGAACTCTTCATTGCATCAGGACCAAAAATCATCGAGGACATCAACAGAAAAGGAAAGAAGGTCTTTTTAGACCTGAAATTCCATGATATTCCAAACACGGTTACAAAGGCAGCTCTCGTAGCTGCGAGACTAGGACTCTATATGTTTAATATACATACATCAGGCGGCCTTGAGATGATGAAGAGATGCAGGGACAGCGTCATTGATACATGTATGAAGGAAAATATCAAAAGGCCAAAAATTCTCGGTGTTACTGTACTGACAAGCCTGTCTAAAGAAGCCCTCAAGAACGAAATAGGTGTCCATTACAGCCTCAATACGCATGTGCGAAATCTCTCCGGCCTTGCCTTCGAAGCAGGTCTTGATGGCGTTATAGCATCTCCGAAAGAGGCGGCAATGATACGGAATCACTTTGGAAAGGATTTTATCATAGTAACACCCGGCATCAGACCTTCATGGACACCCCCTGATGATCAGAAACGAACTGCAACGCCTAAAGAGGCAGTTAAGGCCGGGTCTGATTATCTCGTTATGGGGAGGGGTATCCTTCAGCAGGATGATCCTCTCAAGGCTGCTGAGTTAATCACTCTTGAGATACTCGCCGCCTGATATAACGTACTTATATCCTGTACTCCTTATCTAAATCAACATAGGCGTATAATTTTTGCCAAAGTAAAGCTTTTCAGGCTATAGTAAACAATGACGATCGTTCCTACTAAAAATGAATTCCTTAAACTCCTGGAAGATGGAAAGACAGTGCCTCTTTACAAAGAGACAGCATTTTCTTCGCCACAATCATTGTATGCATTATTCAGATCATCGAACACCTTCCTGCTTGAAAGTGTGAAAGGGTCTGAAAAGATAGCCCGCTATTCCTTTATCGGTTTTGATCCTTGCCTGATATTAAAAGTTAAAAATGGATTTATAGAAATTGAAAATAATCCTCACTCGCTCCACTTTGCTGAAAGGGGGAAGGGGGGATCGAAGGATGTAAATAATATATCTTCGGGTAAGCCGTTACATATCTTGAAGAATCTTATTATGTCTTACAGACAAAGACCTTTTGAATATCTTCCCCCTTTTCAGGGAGGTCTTGTCGGGGTTTTGAGTTATGATTTTGTTCAGTATTTCGAAAAGCTACCACAGAACGCTGTTGATGATCTTCACCTTCCCGATGCACATTTTTTCCTCATCGATAGATTGTTTGCCCTCGATCATTTCCGTAAGAAAGCATGGATTATCGTTTGCCCGGCTGTAATAGAATCTCTACGGAAAGATAAAATTCAAAATAGGATCGATTGGTCTGAAAAATACGATGAGGCAGCTTATGAAATCGAGAAAATTCAAAAGAGATTACAAGGCAATATCCTTAGTGTCCCAAATGGAAATCCAAATTTCAGTAATCGATCTGCCTTAGGCAGAACAAAATCTGTCAAGAAGATAGATATTGTCTATGAAATGAAGAAAAAAGAATACATGGATATAGTCAGGAGGGCAAAGGAGTATATAGCCGCCGGTGATATATTTCAATCCAACCTTTCACAGAGGGTCTCTGCATATATCGGAGATAAGAGCCCGTGGAGACTCTACGAGATATTGAGTTCAATAAATCCCTCACCATTTGCAGCCTTTATCGATTTCGGAGACTATCAGATAGTCAGTTCTTCACCTGAAAGACTGGTAAGGGTCAAAGACGGTATTATTGAGACGAGACCAATAGCAGGTACACGGCCAAGGGGAATTGATCTATTGGAAGACGAATTAATGCGTATAGATCTTCTTTTAAATCAAAAGGAGAGGGCTGAGCATATTATGCTGATCGATCTTGAGCGGAATGACCTCGGCAGGGTCTCCTATTACGGCTCTGTCGTTGTTGATGAATTGATGATTACAGAGGACTGTTCTCATGTCATGCACATTGTGTCAAATATACGCGGAGATCTCGCACAAGGGAAAGACTGTTTTGATGCGATAAAGGCTACTTTTCCGGGAGGGACCATAACAGGGGTTCCGAAGGTAAGATGCATGGAAATTATTGATGAACTAGAACCTGTGAGGAGAGGTCCTTACACCGGGTCAGTCGGGTACATAGGTTTCTCAGGAAATATGGACTTGAATATCATTATAAGGACATTTGTTATAAAAGATGGGATGGCTTATGTTCAGGTAGGTGCAGGCATTGTCGCTGACTCAGACCCCGAGAGGGAATATTATGAAACACTCAAAAAGGCCGAGGCACTTATAAGGACGTTAGAGAACGTTTAAGGAAACAAACATTTATATACATCTTCACGCCCCATCCTTAAGTAGGGATAGCTTTTGCCCGGAAAGCAGCAATTAACCATTTGAGAAGCGACTAAATTTGAGTGATCTCTTTTTACTGCCTCTTAAAATCAATTTATAGTAAGCAAATATTCATTTGTCAATTTAAAATTATTCAGTTAAAATTATTCAGTAAGACTTCTTGGCATGTAAAAAATGACAATTCAAAAAGCCATAGAATACTTTAAGGAGCATCAAAGGGCATCCTTGAAGAAATGTACTCAGGATGGATGCTGGAAGCCATAGGTAATTTCCTTAAAAGGAGGACACCATGGATAAAGCTTTAGACCATATTACAAAACTTGCTATTAAAAGGAGAAGTAAATATAGAAAGGGTGATGTTCCTTTGGAAAAATTTCCCCAAAAGACAGCAGAACTCGGGATATATCTTCTCTCCAGTTCAAAAAAAATATCTACCCTTAAAGGCAAAAGATTAATGGTAAAACTTGATGAGATTCAAGACAAAGTAGACGACTTCAGGAAGGTAATATTCAGGAAAAAGCTTTGAAAATTTGTAGTTTTCATATTGGATGTTAACGTTCTATTCAGGCAAGAAGGGAAGATGTTTAAAAAAGTCTTTGGAATAATTTTCATTGCTCTTATTATAGCTGCCGGCTTTTGGTACTATAAGACAAATGTCGAGGGAATAACACCTATAGGAAAGATACTAAAGAACCCGGGGCCGTATGCGGAAAAGATTGTCACTATTAAGGGCACGGTGACGGAGCGGGTATCATTCATGTTTATGAAATATTTTAAAATAAAAGACAGAACAGGCGAAATAATGGTCATAACAGAAAGACCATTGCCATCGGTTGGTGCAAAGATAACGGTAAAAGGCATGGTGCACGATGCCTTTTCATTCGGCGGTGAGCAGCTCCTTGTCTTTGTAGAGAAAGACAGCGGAATTTCAGAATAAATGTACTATTGAATCAAAGCATTCTGTTCGAAATAATCATTGAAGATGTTCCTACCTCATACCGACACGAAATCTGTAATCCCCGTAGTGAAAAATAACTCCTTCGGGTACAATTTTCTCAACCCTCAGGCCATCGGCCAATTCCTGGCCTTCCCGAATAGCCTGACCGTTAATTCTTGCAAATCTGGAGGACGGATCATCAGAATAAACAAACACAGAAATATTGATGTCCGGGAGATTGTCTTTGACAGATGATGGCAAATCTTTGAAATCATATAATCTAAAACGTGATTCTGCTGGATTTTTATATGCAATGGATCTCTGTTGATCCGATGTTGCTATACCTGCGATTGGGGGATGGGTTGCAGTTGTTGAAGGAGGAGAAGGCTCGGGAGGTTCGTTTTTAGATGGTTCTTCCAGAGACACATCTCTCTGTATTACATGCGTTGGCATTGTCTGTTGTTTCTGATTAGTATCGGCTGGCTTCTCCGATGTCATCGTTGATTGAAGTTCGTGTGGAGATTTTTCGTGAGGCGTATTGGTGCCAGGTGGAGCAGTCTCCATGGTCTCTGCTGTTCCTGTTGCATCAGGTGATTGGTCCTCTGAAGATTCCGGCAATGATGCCTTAGCATGAAGATCATGCTTTACAATATAAGGTACTTTTGCAACAGTAGTCTTATTGTCAGTTTCCCAGGGGCTTAACCAAAAGAGGAAAATCCCTGCATTAATAAGCAAGGCAGCAACAACGAGATAGGGCCGCAGCGAGCGTTTCCTCGGTTTCAGATGGGCAGGGTCTTGAACTGTTGACAGATCAGGTACGGTGCCTCGTTTGCGTTCTTTGTCTGCCTTTTTCAATGCATCAAGAATATAGGACATGTTACATCTCCTTTTTCTCATTCATCAGGAGAGGTTCATCGGTACCGGTTGCTGAATTCAGATGGATAAGGGTCAGAGGCCCTACAATCCCATCCGGGTCAAGACCTTTAGAAATCTGGAATTCCCTTACTCGTTTAGCGAGTTCATTATTGAAAACATAGCCTCCCGCTGTTAACTTCTGCCCGCCCTGAACAAGTGCTAACCGTTCATCGATCCAACTAACCAGTGGTCCTCTGCTGCCTTGTTTCAAATGCCCCTTGTATTCGGGCGGCATTCTCCATAACACAATATAATCTCCGAGCCAGTGTAATGAAATCTCTTCGACATCGACCAGTCTCGTTTCATTGCGTGTGACAATGGTAGCAACCTGTTCCTGGACTGCTGTTATGGTAACATAAAATTCCCGGTCATGGGCATCAGACAGTTTTACCATGGCGGGTCTGTTTAATTGAATAAGACTGTTCAGGCTCCCGTGTTCGTTCAGACATTGCAATCCGTGGGACTGGGCAAGTTTACAGGGGTTGTCGCTGTCTTTTTTATAGGCAATACCCCATGACATTAATAGGGCTTTGTATGCAATATCCTTACTGTTATCAATTGGTACGTCTTCCGGCCAACTGAGTCTCGATAACTGAGGGGTCTCTTTTAAGTGAAGCGGTGTCTTTTTTTCGGAGCTTGTTGTCGTTATCACAAACGCTAGAACCATTAAACCTGCGAGCAGAATGCCCGGTAACCCCCATTGAAGTGTTTTCATGGATATAACAGGAGACGCAGGCTTCCCGATAACCTCATACGCTGCTTTGACAAGGGTAGCCCTGTCAACCCTGTCTTTACCCTGAGCATAGGTTCCAAGCAAAGCCCTGTCGCATATGAGATTGACAAGTCTTGGGATACCATTGCTCAAGCGGTGTAGTCTGCCGATGACAGAATCAGGGAATAACTTACGGTTCCCCCCTGCTACAGAAAGACGATGGGAGACATACTCAGATGCTTCCTGACGGGATAGTGAACCGAGATGGTAGCGCGCTGTGATTCTCTGTGAAAGCTGCCGCAGTTCAGGCCGGGCCAGTTTGTCCCTGAGTTCAGGCTGGCCTAACATGATAATGTGCAGTAATTTTTTCTGGTTTGTTTCAAGGTTTGTCAGCAACCGTATCTGCTCTAATACATCGGGGCTTAGGTTCTGGGCTTCTTCAATGATAAGGACTGTCTTGCGAGCTCTTGCATGGGCATCAAGAAGATACGTATTAATATGGTCTATAAAAACCTTAATGCTGTTATTGCCTTGAGGATACCGGATTCTCAACTCATCACAAATAGAAGCCAGGAGTTCATCTACTGATAATTTTGGATTGAGAATAAAAGCAATATCAATATCCTCTGGTATTTGGTCGAGCAGGCAACGGCAGACAGTTGTTTTGCCGGTTCCTACTTCACCGGTAAGGAGAACAAACCCTCCATCAGTATTCATTCCGTAAACAAGATGTGCCATGGCCTCACGGTGCTGTTCACTCATGTACAGATACCGCGGGTCAGGAGCAATAGAGAAGGGAAGCTCTTTCAGTCCGAAATATTCCTTATACATGACTGCCTAAGCTTTATATTTCACGAAATTCCAAGGGTTAATGAGATGGTTTCTCATACAATAGTAATACAAGAATCTTATAAAATTCAATCGCTTAACGCCTTGTCGCTTACTCATGCCTTTAAACCAACCATCATAATAAAAAATTGCCTTATATCCGTTCGTTTTATATGATGCAATACCGGAGGAGCCTGTTTTTATAAACGCCTCTTTGGTGCAAAAAAGTAAACTATAGAGCCAATCAGCATGAGAAATATGAATATCCAGTCAAGAGTGGTTGCTGTCCCAGGAATTATTCTCAAAAAAAGGATAAGCACTGCCATTCCTAAGTAAAAGACAGCAGAGATTTGCGGATATTTTTTAGACAGAGCTATCGAGGCAATTAAGGCTGCAACAATAACGAGATTAAGCATAATCTTAAAAGTATTGCGTATCCATTTATATCAAAAAATGAAAAAGAAATCAAACATACCATTGTTTTCAGAGAACGGTCCGGCAATATACATATACGAAAGCTGATCCCGAACACTTTCGGGACCGCGGCTACCATTATCGGACAGCCTGCAGGACAAATGGGGGTACGCTCGCTACATAATTAATTAAGACTGTAGTTCATGTTTATAGGCATAAAACCAAAACACTCTATCGTTACGACCTGGTCGTTATTATCCCAGAAAGCGATTTTGAGTGTATCACCGGACGGCATGAGCAGGATAAAAGATTGAAAATCTATGTATCTCCTGAACAATCCCTCCGGATCTATGTTCTCGAAAATTTCCTTTATTATGTATTCCATCTTTCTTTAAACCCTTTCAACGTCACTCTATTAATAAAATATTAGCAATAATGATGCCTAAAAACTGGCACTATGCTTAAAAAATAAATATATAATTTATTTTTATATAATTTAACCCGAAAAATGCAATTGTTGAACCGGAGGCAAAATCGCCCTCAAAGTCTTTTGATTTCAATCCCGACTTTTGACGGGACAAAAGACTTTTCAGTCAACATTGCCCCCGGTAAATGCAGTTACAGAAATCATGCTTAGGGCATGTGTGCGGAAAAAGCTTTCCCATCGCCACATTTGTAATACGTTTATTATTGAATAAACCGGTATATTTTCAAGCTAAAAAGGATACAGTTCATAAGACAAGCAAATTTCGATTTGGAAAGGTTTTCCGCATATATGCCCTGACAGTAACTGACAAGGTGTTGCTGCAAAAGACTTTTCAGTCAACCGTGCCTCTAATAAATGCATTTTTCGGGTTAAGGATATTCTTACTGCCTGGCAAGTCCGGGTTACAACAGGAGAGCAATCTCATTAAAAACTATAGCAAAAAAACTTGTGACAAAATTTGGCGGCAAATTACCATGTATGCATTGATAAAACTTCCCGGCATCGGGAGATATACTGCGGCTGTCATGCCTCTCTAGGAGTCATAGACCGGGGTAAATTTTTTTATCTTCGAAAGAAGATCTCATCAATGGCATCTCCTAATTTTGGAAAGAAAAATTGAAAGTTGTTTTTTAATAACTTCGCCGGAACCATTTTCTGGCTAAACAGTAACACATCTGCTGTATCTTTCAGTAAGAATCTTAAAACAACAATGGGGAAGGGCAGAACCAGTGCCTTTTTGAATTGCTTCAGGTGATTAATAAAATCCAGGAAACGTACAGGATAAGGAGATCCGGCATTGACCGGACCGGAGATATGCTCATTGGTAACCACAAAATGATAGATTCGAATGAGGTCTTTCATGTGGATCCAGGGAAACCATGTATTCCCCGGGCCGAACGTGAAAGCAAAACCGAACCGGAAAGATTTTAGTACATGCTTAAGAATGCCGCCTGATTTCTCCAGGACAGGAGCGGTTCTGACCTGAACAGAACGTATTCCGAGCTTTTCAGCTTCCCGTGCCTCTTTTTCCCAGGCGTCGCATACGTCTGACAGGAAACCCTTGCCCCGGAGAGCGCTTTCATCAACTTCTGCATTCCCCTTATCTCCGTAATAGCCAACTGCTGATGCTGACACAAAGACTTCAGGCTTCCGGTCGAGGCTTGAAATGAATCCGATCAGGTTTTTATTGACTGTTACCCTGCTTTCCCATATTGCCTTTCTTGCCTCATCGTTCCAGAATGTAAAGATATCTCTTCCGCTTAAATTTATTACTGCATCAACTCCTGAAAACCAGTTCTTTTCGAAGAGATCCGGTTTCAGCAGGTCTACCTGGAACCACTGGAGTCCTGGCAAAGACATTCGTGCTCTGTTCCTGTCCAGGATAATTATTTGTATCCCCTGATCCAATAAATAGCGGGCAAGTTGTTGACCTATGAACCCGCCACCGCCACCTATAAGGATTTTCATAGAAACGATTATAACAAAAAAATTTGTATGCATAAACGAAATTGACGAAAGATTGTATAATGATTGCAATTGGTAACAGTGAGATCATAGATGCATGATGAAAATCATGACGAAGATTTTGAGTCTGTTAAACTCACCATAAACGGAGTATTGGACCTCCATACCTTCAATCCAGATGATGTAAAAGAATTGTTGCCCCATTACCTTGATCTGTGCAGGGAGAGGGGCATCTTCGAAATCCGGGTCATTCATGGGAAAGGTGCCGGGACATTGAGGAAGAAAGTACATGCGATACTCGACAGGCTGACAGGAGTTGCCTCATACAAACTGGCAGGAGGGGATGCTGGAGGGTGGGGTGCAACACTTGTAAAATTGAAACCTGAGTAAATCCGCTGGAAAGCGGGAGACGACTCACGCGTGTCCCAGTTCACTTAACCCCAAAAATGCATTTATCGGGTTAAAAAGCTCTATGCTCACCTTGGCGATTACGCTGAAATCTGGAAATTTTTTTAATAAAAAGATAAACTGAAACATTTGACGTATTCATATGCTAATGTCAATACATGAAAATTTCCTAACATGATTGTTGTCCATCAGTAAAGGAGGCTAATATAGTGCTGCAAGATTTTTTACAGCAAACCTATTTTCATAATCGGATATTTGATTATCTCATTTGCCTCTTAATATTCCTTACAGGTGTTATTGCTATTCGGATATTCGAGCGTTTAATCCTGACCCGCCTCAAGAGATGGTCCCGGGAAACCGACACGAAGGTCGACGATTTAATAATTCGCATTATTGAAAAAAAATTGATGCCGGTCCTTTATATCGGAATGTTTTATTTGAGTATTCAGCCTTTATCTATCCCTGCCATTTTGATGAAAATCATCAATGCACTCGGATTGGTATTCCTGACGATATTTGCCGTTCGTTTTCTTCTGACTGTGATTATTTATGCTCTTGAGATTTTCTGGGAAAGCAAAGAGAAAGACACGTCAAAGAAACTTGCTTTTACGATGATCCATACCGTCATTCGTGTAATTTTCTGGACTATTGCGGTCCTGATCGTGCTGGATAATTTCGGCGTTAAGATTTCTACCTTGATCGCCGGGCTTGGAATTGGGGGGGTTGCAATTGCCCTTGCAACGCAAGCCATCTTAAAGGACCTGTTCAGCTACTTCATCATATTTTTTGACCGGCCTTTTGAGATCGGTGATTTTATCATCGTTGGAGACTATATGGGAGTTGTTGACCATATTGGCATAAAAACCACACGTTTATTAAGTCTCGGTGGTGAGCAAATAGTATTTTCCAACACTGACCTGACAGATTCGCGTGTTCGCAACTACAAGAGGATGGCTAAGCGGAGGGTGGTATTCAAACTCGGGGTTATCTATCAAACCACAACACAGCAATTAAAAGAAATCCCTAAAATCATTGAAGATATTATTAAAAATATTGAAGATGCCATTTTTGACCGTGCAAACTTTTACTCCTACGGGGATTTCAGTCTTGATTTTGAAATTGTCTATTATGTCGTTGGTAACGACTACAACAAATATATGAATATTCAGCAGGAAATTAATTTAAGGATAAAAGAAGAATTTGAAAAACGAGGAATCGACTTTGCTTATCCGACGCAGACACTCTTTCTCATAAAAGAAGAAACCTCAAATAAATAGTATACAGTGTGCTCTGTGTGCTCTGTGTTGAGTTCCCAGCAAGAAAATACTGAAGTTTTGATCACATATGAAAGGCGAGGGGGAATCTTATTGGTTTTTTAAAATCCTTAAGGCAACCTGAACCAGCTCTTCTTTTCTTTTATGTTTTCAAAAGCGTTCCGTATTGTCCTGAGGAAGAGATACATATCTTTCTGTTCTTTTTTCAAATCTCCGAGTTCACTCTGGAGTTTTGCAACGTCCTGTTTCATATCAATAAGGACATGTGAACTGTCAGTGACGCTCTTCATGAACGTTTTAATATTTTCTTCATGCTTACGCATAAATTCCATGGTCTCTTTCATTACTTCTTCAATAGAAGAAAATTTGTCATCGAGAACAGTTTGAAAAGGTTCTTCCTGAAGCGGTTTTCCTGAGGTCTCGGGTTTATAGAGAGGTTTATCCCCGGGAGCAGTTTGAGACATTATAGATTCAGATGTTGACGTCCCGGACTCATCTGGTGGAGATGAAGGTAAAACATCTTCAGAAGCAGGCTTGTTAATTATTTCTTCATTATACCGGTGATTCATCACTACAGTTTCAGATAATTCCTCGGCTGGTTGCATATACGTTTGTTTCTCTTTCACGACAGTATCATGTAGCTCTTCGGCATGCTCTACCCTGACCTTGTGCTTTTCCGAAATTCCCTTGAAAACGAGTTTCGTTATATGCTGGAAAGTATTCTCCACCCCGATTCCGTCTATAGCAATAGATTCTGTATATTCATAGTTTCCGTTTTTGTTCAGGTCGCTGTTCAGTTCATCAACAGAGAGGATATTGGGAAGGTCTCTCTTGTTAAATTGAAGGATGACCGGAATCTCCTCAGGGTTAATATTGTTTGCAAGGAGGTTTTCATACATATTATGAAGGCTTTCTATGTTCTGTTCTCTCATGTCGCGCTGTGAATCTGCTACAAATACGATAGCATCAGCACCCCTCAAGACGAGCTTCCTTGTTGCATTGTACCTAACCTGGCCGGGAACTGTATAGAGCTGAAACCTGATGGAAAAATCTCTTATTTTGCCTAATTCAACAGGGAGAAAGTCGAAAAAGAGCGTTCTGTCAGCTTCGGTAGCGAGCGACAGGAGTTTTCCTTTCGCACCCGGATCTAACACAGAATGGAGATACTGAAGATTTGTAGTTTTTCCACTCAGGCCGGGACCGTAATACACTATCTTGAGGGTGATTTCTTTTGTGGCATAATTGAAAAGTGCCATAGTTTATACTATAGCATAAACAGCATTTCTTGTCTGATGTTTGACCCTATACATTGCCTCATCGGCAAGCCTGATAAGGTCATCCTTGGATTGTGCGTTTTCGGGATACGATGCAACTCCAAAACTCGCAGTCATCTTGAGAGAATACCCTTCCTTTTTTAGGAAAATATTATGTTCGACTGCTTTTCTCATCCTCTCTGCTATCTGTGTTGCTGTAAGGGGTGGTGTTTGAGGAAGGACAATAACAAACTCATCTCCTCCGTAGCGAGCAACGATATCGATCGCACGTAAATTCCTTAAAAGAATCTGACCAATTTCCACGAGCACCTTACTCCCAACGAGATGACCGTAGTGGTCATTTATATTCTTGAAATAATCTATATCCATAAAAATGAGAGAGACTGACGTGTTGTACCTCTTTGAGCGCTGTATCTCTATCTCTATAGTCCTGTTGAGATAGCGAGTGTTAAAGAGCTTTGTAAGGTCATCAGTAAGAGCTAGCTCTTCCATTTTTTGATATAACGATACTCGCTCTATTGCGATTGCAGTCTGATCAACAAGTCTCATAAGCAGATCAAGATCTTCCCGTGTAAATGTGTCCCCTGTTGTTTTATTGACAAATTCCAGAACTCCGATTACTCTATCCCTGCTTTTTACCGGCAGACACATGAGAGATTTTGTTTTGAAACGGACAGCTTGATCGATTTTCCCAAGAAAACGTTGGTCCTTGGAGACATCAGGAACAACGACAGGGATGCCTTCCTGCGCAACCCAGCCGGCGATGCCTTCACCCATCTTGAGCCTGTATTTTTTAATAGCCCGTGATTTTTTTCCTTTAGCTCTCTCAAAAACAAGTTCCCCTGTGTCCTCATCTACCAAAAGAACTGACCAGGCCTGAGCTTTGGTCATTTCTTTTGCTCTCTTCATGATTGCTGTAAGGATATCGTTAAGCTCAAGCGAAGACGTAAGGGTTTTGTTTATATCCTCATAAAAATTGAGTTCACGCCTTGCAAGGGAGAGTTCATTTTTAAGTCTGGTATTTTCGACGTGAAATTCTTTTTCCTGAAGCAACCTGTTGACAAAAAAGAGTAGTTCCTTGTCACCTGGTGAGGAAAGCGGGAAGAGAAATGCCTTGTTATTCCATTGCGCCAGGCCCCTGAGAGAGCTTGTTTCGGTAATGATAATCTTTGGAATCGAGTCCGTAACTTTTAGAAATTTTTTAAAGGAGGGGTCAAGATTCTGTTTCCTGTCTATGATAAGTAAATCGGTTTTTGCATCTATTCTCTGGAGAACCATATCGAGGGATTTGAATTTTGTGACACTATGGCCATGGGACAAGAGGATATCTTCGTAGTCGCTCCGTGATGCACAACTTCCTATAAGGAATATCTTAGGCATTTATTCCGCAGCATTTCTTATATTTTTTACCGCTTCCACAGGGACACGGCTCATTTCGTCCCGTTTTTTTCCCGCGCCGTTGTGGCTGCGTTGGTGAAGTGCCTTCGCCTCTGTTATAGCTCAGTCTCGTCTGGCTTGCGGAAGATCTCTGGATAGCCTCCTTCCTCTGTACCTGTATTTTAAAGAGCCTTCTGACAACCTCGAAGGATATCCTGGATGTAAGATCAGCAAACATGTCAAAAGCTTCCTTTTTGTATTCAACGAGCGGATCCCTCTGTCCATAACCTCTGAGCCCGATTCCCTGTTTAAGGTGATCCATCGCAAACAGGTGGTCCTTCCATTGCAAATCAATAACCTGCAGCATAATGGCTTTCTCAAGGTATCTCATGATATCACTGCCGATATCTGATTCTTTTCTCTCGTATGCGCGTTTGATGTCCTTAACGATTTCGTCCCTCAATGAAGTCAAGTCAGAAGGGCTGACAGCAGGCGTAAATGAGTATAAACCGTAAATAGCGTCACTGAGTCCTTTGATGTCCCATTCATCGATATGTTTTTCATCAGGGCAATAGATGGAGAGCAATTCATCAACGGTCTCTTCAGCCATGTTGAAGACGCGATCAGAAAGGTCTTCACTCCGGAATATCTCTTTCCTGAAGTTATAGATTTCAGTCCTCTGCTTGTTCATGACATCATCATACTCGATGAGATGCTTCCTGATATCGAAGTTGTGTGCCTCAACTCTCTTTTGAGCATTCTCGATAGCCTTTGTGACCATTTTATTTTCAATCGGCATATCTTCATCCATGCCGAGTTTTCCCATGAGACCTGAAATCCTGTCAGAACCAAAAATCCTCATAAGATCATCCTCGAGTGACATATAAAATCTCGAGGAACCGGGGTCTCCTTGTCTTCCTGAACGGCCCCGCAACTGGTTGTCTATACGTCTCGCTTCATGCCTTTCAGTCCCCAGGATATGAAGGCCTCCAACGGAAACTACCTTTTCCCTGTCTTGCAGGCACAGTTCCTTTGCCTTCCCGAAAGAACCTGACCAGTCATCCTCTGAGTAGTCCTGTTTATCCTTGAGGAAATCTCTTGCAAGCCCCTCCGGGTTACCACCCAGGACGATGTCAGTTCCCCTTCCAGCCATATTGGTAGCAATCGTAACTGCCCCGCTCCTTCCTGCCTGGGCTATGATCTCTGCTTCTCTCTCATGGTATTTGGCATTCAGCACTGAATGGGGGATGCTCTTTTTCTTTAACAGGTGACTTAAATATTCTGATTTTTCTATCGAAATGGTGCCCACAAGAACAGGCTGGCCCTTTTTATGCAGTGCCTCAATTTCAGCTACGACAGCATTAAATTTTCCCTTTTCTGTTTTAAAGACAACGTCGGGAAAATCAGTCCTGATCATATCCTTGTTTGTCGGTATTACCATGACTTCAAGATTATATATTTTTGCGAATTCTGCTGCTTCTGTATCGGCTGTTCCTGTCATGCCGGCAAGTTTATCGTACATCCGGAAATAGTTCTGGAACGTTATCGTTGCAAGCGTTTGATTTTCGCTCTCAATCTTAACACCTTCTTTTGCCTCTATCGCCTGATGAAGGCCATCAGACCAACGCCTGCCGGGCATCAACCTGCCGGTAAATTCATCTACAATAATGACCTCATTGTTTTTAACAACGTAATCGACGTCCTTTTTGAACAGGGAGTGGGCCTTCAGTGCTTGCAACACGTGATGAACAAGTTCAATATTTGACGGGTCATAGAGATTCCCTGTGCCGAGTAAATGTTCTACCCTGCTATTACCATCCTCGGTGAGAATCGCTGTTTTAGCCTTTTCATCGATCGTATAATCCTTGTCTTTCTGAAGCCTCGGGATAATCTTGTCTATTTTATAGTATTTATCCGTTGAGTCCTCTGATGGTCCTGATATAATGAGCGGTGTTCTCGCTTCATCAATAAGAATACTATCGACCTCATCTACTATTGCATAACGCAGGTCCCTCTGGCAGAAGTCAGAAAGCTCGTATTTCATATTGTCCCTGAGATAATCAAAACCGTATTCATTATTAGTCCCGTAAGTTATGTCTGCTTCATATGCTTCCTTTCTGGAACAGGGCCTGAGAAAATCCAACCGCTTGTCAGTCGAAAGATAAGACGGGTCATAGAGGAAAGAGCCGTCATGCTGTATAACTCCGACAGAAAGTCCGAGAAAATGATACAAGGGACCCATCCACTGGGTGTCTCTCTTTGCAAGGTAATCATTCACCGTAACAACATGAACGCCTTTACCTTCAAGGGCATTAAGATAAACAGGCAGGGTGGCAACAAGGGTTTTTCCCTCACCGGTTTTCATCTCTGCAATTTTTCCCTCATGAAGGACAATTCCTCCAAGAATCTGGACGTCGAAATGTCTCATATTGAGGATACGCTTCGACACCTCACGAACTGCTGCGAATGCAAAAGGGAGGATGTCATCAAGGGTCTTCCCTGATTCCATCATTGATCTGAATTCAGACGTTGATTTTTTAAGATCTTCATCTGAAAGATTTGTGAAATCTTTTTCGTTTGCGTTGACCTTTTCAACAATTGGCCAAAGCCTTTTTATTTCACGTTCATTTTTTGTTCCAAAAAATTTTTTTAAGAGTGTTCCAACCATAGCTTATGTAATATATATAATAAAATTATGGTATTGAATAATTCAAGAAACAGTTTTACCCCAAATTTGCCGATAGACTTCAGAAACCCTTAGACTGTCATTGCGAACACCCAAATGGTGTGAGGCAATTTCTTTCTGAAATATTAAGGTTGCTTTCCGGCCCGGCGGATCCGCCTGATGACGACCCTTCGCCCGCAATGACAGTTTCAATAGGCAGATCTGTTTATCCTTTTATGTTGTTTTTACAGGGCAATTTCTTCCTTGAGAAACGTTTGATTGAGACGTATGAGTTTGTTTTTCAATACAGCTATCTCTCCTGACGATTGCCATTTATCTATCACTCTCGTTACGGTTTCGCGTGTCAGACCGGTCATGTCGGCTATATTCTGATGGGTCAATTTTATATTGAGCACGATGCCTTCCTCAGTTTTCTGGCCATTGTCATATGAGAGAATGAGAAATATCATTTTTATTCTGTCTGTTGCATTCTTAAAATTTAACAGTTCTATTCTCTTCCATGACTCACGAAGCCTCATGCATAATATTCTTAATAAATTCTCAAGGACTTTATTCTGACTGAATATCAACGAATAAAAATCTTTTTTTGAAACTATGGCTATGAGTGAATTATCGGTTGCCGTTACTGTGGCCGGAGAGGTCTTGCCGTCAATTAGGGATATTTCTCCGAAAAAGTCGTCTGATTTATGAATTGAAAGTATGATCTCTTTACCGTCTTTTAACGTCTGGGTAACCTTTGCGCTTCCAAATAAAATAATATACATAAATTCATTTGTATCTTCTTCACGGAGTACTACTTCATTTTTCTTGAACTCTTCAATGGAAACCTTACTGCTAATATGATACAAATCCTCATCACTAAGTGAAGAGAAGAGTTTTATATTACGCAAAAATTCTATTTTGACATTTTCTGCCATGGACATCTTAATCTGCCCTGCAAATTATACGGCCCTAACGGTACAGTGGATCTTTCATAATAGACAATGAATATTCAATCATTCCAGGATTGAGGATTCTCTGAAACGAAGACCACCCTTGATTACCTGATCTCTCCGGAAAAATTATTTATATATAGCGACCGTCCTTACTATTAAGTATACCACCTGCGGAGATACATTTCAGGAACCTGTAACCGTTTTACATGTAAAAAGTAACTTCGAGAATTTCAGTTTAGGCTGTCTATTTTCAGGAGGTGCATTGAAGATTCCCTGTGGCAAGACCACGGGGAATACGCTCGCTACCCATTTAAGAGAATAACACGACGTTTGCATAATAGCTCAAAAAACAGTGTCCGAGGGATATACGTTTGAGGGAAATGAGATCGGGATTGATATAATCATTCATAGGTGCGTGTAAAGACACTGTGGAGTATTTGCCCGAGATCTGCGATTGTGAATGGTTTGGAGACAACACCGCAAAAACCATATTTTTCATAATCAGACATGACGGGGTCATTTGAATAGCCGCTTGCAACGATAGCCCTCACGTTGGGATCAATTGCACATAACCTTTTCATTGCCTCTACACCGCCCATTCCCCCAGGGATCGTCAGATCCATGATGACGACGTCGAAAAGGTTCCCTGATTTTTGAGCCTCCTGATATGCCCGGATTGCTTCTTCACCATTCTTTACAAATGCAACGTCGTACCCGAGATGTCTGAGCATTTTTCCTGTAACGATCCTTACAGGTTCTTCATCATCCATAAAGAGAATTCTGCCGCGACCACTGATAAGCCGTTTCTCTTCTTTTTTTGCAGGAACCTTTTTGGGTGATGCGGGAAGATACACATAGAATGTTGTTCCGGAATGTGGACGCGACTCGACGGTGATATATCCATTATGGTTTTTGATAATAGAATACGCTGTCGAAAGACCAAATCCGCTTCCATTTGGTTTTGTCGTAAAATACGGGTCGAATATTTTCTGGATATATTCTTCCTGTATCCCCATCCCGGTGTCTTTTACGGATATTTTCACATAATGTCCGGGGGTGAGCGGGAGTAAACTCCCCGGGCCGATTGTCACATTGTCAGCACGCACTTGAATAACACCCCCTGTCGGCATTGCCTGAATGGAATTGATGATCAGATTATTGATAACTTGATGAATTTGCCCTTCGTCTACCTCTGCTGGCCAGAGGTCAGGTGAAATAAAAAAATTACATTTCACATTGGATCCACGGTGTGCAAAATCGGCAGAATCCTTTATGAGTTCAGAAATATTAAGAGTCTTTTTGAGAGGGGAGCCACCTTTGGAAAACGTGAGCAGGTGTTGGGTTAAATCCTTTGCACGCAACGATGCCTTTTCGATTTCTATCAAATTGTTATATACCTCTTTTTCCATCACATACATCTTAGCGAGCAAAATATTACCAAGGATGGCGGTCAGGAGATTATTGAAATCATGGGCAATACCTCCTGCAAGGATACCGATAGACTCGAGTTTCTGCACCTTGAGCAGTTCATTTTCCATTTTTTTCCGGGCGGTAATATCCTTGATTGATACAAGGAACTCATCGGATCCCTGAATCGCTGATTGCGAAATGAGACAATCCATATGTGTCCCATCAGCCTTTATTATTTGGCTTTCGTAAATTCCCGAATTTCCCTCATTAAGTTCACTCAATTTATCCATCATAAACTCTTTCAAATGCTCAGGGATAAACTGTAAAAAATGTTTGCCCTCAATATCTTCTTTGCGATATCCTGTCTCAAAATCAATCTCACGGTTTGTATAGCCTATGGTACCGTTTTTTTTAATGGTTATGATCAAGTCGAGGGCATTCGTAAGAATGCTTTCCATATAGGTCTTCGTTTTCTGGAGTTCTTCTTCTGCATGTTTGCGTTCTTTAATTTCCTCCTGAAGTTTTTTATTCATTGAAACGAGATCCGCAGTTCGCTCCTGAATGCGGAGTTCCAGTACCGCATGAGCATGTTTCAGTTTTTCCTCGGCATGTATACGCTCTCTAATCTCTTCCAGTGCCTGGTCTCTCATTGCCCTATATCCCTGAATACGATGTGTTAAATCAGTAACATCCCGAATTGCAAAGAGTGCATAAAAATCAGGCGTGTTTGATACGTGCAGAGAGGTGATATAAGTATGCTGGATACGAAGCGTTCCGTTAGGCAAAAGAGAAGGAATTATATGATTATGAAGTTGTGACGAAAATATCAGGGGTGGGCCACCATAAAAAATGTCCTGAAGGCGTGAAGAGTATCTGGGTTCTTTCAGATGGGGAAAATGAACCGTTATATCTTTTCCGATAATATTTTTCTTATTGATACTTGTCCATTCCTCAAGATACCTGTTCCAGAAGAGAACAACATAATCGTTTCTGAGAATAAATACGCCAAGAGGTATACAATCAAGAATTCCAAAGGTACTTTCAAGGGTCTCTATTTCTTCCACGGTTACTCCATGTCTTTATCTTGTAGCGTTTCAAGAAGCGACAGCAGGGCAGTGAAAGAACCTACTTCGAAGATAAGAATGATATCTCCCTCTATGTGGAGTTGCTCTATGGTAAAACGGATATGTATTAATAAAATGGTATTGGGGGGAGGGACATTTCTATCCAGAAATATCAATTTATCTATAGTGTCTTCTCTATATACAGGGAGAGAATAGTGGATATGTCGTTTCAGCATATTCCCTATAGATCCCATTATTCCATTTAAGACAATGTTGCCGACTTCTTCAAGTGTCCCAACCCTTACTGAGTCAAGTTCCGGGGTACCCGGCTCTTCTCCAGTGAGGACTGAAACGAGCTTGGAAGCACTGTCAGGAGGGAATACGAGAGCAGCCCTTCCTGAGAAGGGACCTTCAAACCCAAGTTGCACGGCAGCAACCATGTCTCTTCCGAGTTCCCTTGTCTCCTCTTTCAAATCTGAGGGTGACAACAGCTTGATAAAGGGAACCTGCAGCAAAACGCGAAATTTCGTCAACTCGTTCAGTATTCCAGCTGCCCGCCCAACACCGATATTGATCATCTCTTTCAAGATATCCATCTGATAGTGATCAAAGTGTATCATTGGTTGGTATCCCCTTGAGAACACAAGGCATTTTTGACAAGAGCGCGGAGGTCATGATCCTTTGGAGGTTTATTCATGACAGCCTTTGCACCGAGCTGCATGCATTGTTTGCGAACTGTTTCCTGTATATCAGCGGTAACCACAATGACAGGTATGTTCATCTGGTTGTCATGCAACGTTTTCAGAATTTTTAGTCCATCAATTTCGGGTATGATGAGGTCAAGAATGATACAGTCAGGTGAATGTTTCTGGATTATCTGGAGCGCCTTTGACCCGCTTTCAGCCTCCAAAAAATCATGGCCTTCGGGCTTTAACGCGTTCCGAATCTTTGAACGCATATAGGTTGAGTCATCGATTATGAGGATTGTTGCCATAAAATACTGCTTATATGTTTGTTGTCAGTGATGTAAAAATATCTAATGGTTTCTATTATATCAAGATTTGAATCTATTTGAATCAATTTTTTCATGCTACCGCAATCCCTTGATAGTATAAGACAATGCGTGTTAAATTTTCTAAATGAAGAAAAAGGTTTTTATACGTACTTTCGGATGTCAGATGAACGTTCATGATTCTGAAACCATGCTCGGTATTCTGGAGATGTCAGGATATTCAGCCACGGATAATCCGGGCAATGCTGACCTCGTCATATTCAACACCTGCAGTATCCGTCAGAAGGCTGAACAGAAATTTTACAGCGAACTTGGACGGACGAGATTTTTAAAGAAAAGAAACCCGGCTGTAAAAATAGCCGTGGCCGGTTGTATTGCACAACATGAAGGCAGGAATATTTTACAAAGGGCACCTTTTGTAGATTATATTTTCGGGCCGCAAAATATATATATATTAAAAGACCTTCTTCGTGGAAGTCCAAAAACCTTTTTTTTAGAAGATAACCCGGGCATATCCACAACAGACCTTCCGGTGAAAAGAGAAAGCGGTATAAAAGCGTGGGTAACGATCATGTACGGCTGTAATAATTTCTGCAGTTATTGCGTAGTTCCGTATACAAGGGGGAATGAACGGTCAAGGCCAGTTGAAAATATCTGTTCCGAGGTATCAAGACTTGCCGGGGAAGGATATAAGGAAATAACCCTTCTTGGCCAGAATGTTAACTCATATAAGAGTGATATTGATTTTCCAGAACTTTTACGCAGGATCGACAGGGTAGGGGGGATAGAAAGGATAAGGTTTGTTACATCCCATCCAAAAGATTTTTCCAGTGATCTTGTTGAGTCAATTGAGAAATTACCAAAGGTATGCGAGCACATACATCTTCCTCTTCAATCCGGTTCGAATAAGATTTTAAAACTTATGAACAGACGGTATACATACGAGGAATACAGGAATAAAATACTGAACTTGCGCAGGAAGATACCAAATATTGCAATAACGACCGATATTATTTCCGGCTTTCCAGGTGAGACTGAGAAAGACCATGTGCTTACTATCACGGCATTGCAGGAGATAGAATTTGACGGTATTTTTGCCTTTAAATTTTCAGCCCGTAAGGGAACAAGGGCTTCCCGGATGGATGCCCATGTCTCTGAAGAAATAAAATCAAAACGTCTCAGAGAGATATTAGTCGTTCAGGATAAAATAACAACGCTGAAAAACAAATCGCTCGAAGGCACAATACAGGAAATTCTCATTGAAGGTCCGCATGGGACAGAAGATAAACAAATCACTGGTCGAACGAGAACAAATAAAATAGTGCATATCCCGTATGGTTCTCTTGAAAAAGGAAAATTAATAAATGTCGAGATAATAAAAGGAATGCGGCACTCTCTCGAAGGAAAAATAATAGATAATGAAAGTATCAGTTCTCACGCTGGGCTGTAAAGTAAATCAATCTGAAAGCCATGATATAGAATCAGGTCTTATCAGGCAAGGTTACTCTCTTGTACAGTTACACGAACAACCAGATTACTGCATTATTAATTCTTGTACTGTAACTGCGAAGAGCGATTATCAGTCCAGACAGCTTATAAGAAGGGCTCTGAGATCAGGATCAAAAGTTATTGTAACAGGTTGTTACGCTCAACTAAGACCCCATGAAATAAGTAACATAGACCCTCATATTTCCATCGTAGAAAATAATAGGAAATATCATATTATCAATATGATATCTAATAATAATAAAAGTAATACATCATATTATTTCAAGCGTTCCAGGGCTTACCTCAAGGTTCAGGACGGCTGCAATTTCTCATGTGCTTATTGTGTCGTGCCCCGGGCTCGTGGCAAATCGAGAAGTATTTTGACTTCGGACATTATTCGTAAAGTTATTGATTTAGAAAATGCTGGTTATAAAGAAATAGTTCTCACAGGTATTCATTTAGGTTTATACGGCTATGACCTTGATCCAAAAACAAATTTGTCAGAGATATTGAAAATTATATTAAAAAAAACAAGGATTCCGAGGATTAGATTGAGCTCTTTAGAAGTAAATGAGATAAATGATGAGGTTACGGAAGTTTTACAGGATAACAGGGTATGTCCACATCTTCATGTACCATTACAAAGCGGTGATGACAATATCCTGCGTTTGATGAAAAGAAACTATAATATTAAAAAGTTCTTAACAACAATTGAGCATATTATAAAAAAAGTAAAAGATATAGCTATTGGAACTGATATTATTGTAGGATTTCCCGGAGAAGGAGAGAAAGAGTTTATGAAAACAATAAATACAATTCAATCAATCCCTTTTGCATATTTACATATATTTCCATTCTCGAAGAGGCCGGATACAGAGGCATATACAATGAAAAATCAGAATACGAAAAATATAATGCATGATAGATACGTTCAGCTTAACGCCTTGAATGACAAGAAGAAGAATGAATACATGTCATCATACATCGGTAAAACCCTTGAAGTTATTACTGAAGACAGAGGGGAAGGAAATGCAGTAGTCGGTACATCAAGCAATTACCTGAAGATAATCGTAAAGTCTGTTTCATATAAAAAAGGAAGCCTTATCAGAGTAAGGGTTGAAGACATTTGTAATAACAAAATGACAGCGCATCCCTTACAAATCTTGTAACATCTTATATTTAAACAAATATTGACTTGCTTAATTCATAATCAAATATGTCTAAGTCAAGATTTATCAAATATACACCTCATATTTATACCTAGTTAATAACACCTTATGAACAAGAGATGTTTATTATTAAAGTCCGATAAGATATATTATGTAAAATATTATATAAATCTATGGAGCCGCTGCAAAAGGACTTTTCAGACAACCTTACCTCCTATAAATGCATTTTTCGGGTTAAAATGTTCAACTATCACCGATATTACCTGCTAATTTCTTTATAAATTTTACTGCTGAATACTTATTTCTTACCCTTCCCTCATATTCTGCTTTCTTTACTTCATTAATAATAATTCCAACGCACTTACCTGAAAGATTCTCTGCATTCCGTATAACTTCTTCTGAACTTATTATTCCTTTATGCCAGATCCTTAAGAACCGTTTATAATCATCGAGGCAATCCAATCTATTTTTAATCAATAAAATATCAATTGATGCGTCTTTGGTTTTTCTATAGATATCAAAATTTTTGCCTTTTACTATTTCTTCATCTATACAGAGTTGTATAAGACTCAATCGCCTCACGATTTTGTTACTCAGTTTCAGTCTATAATAGCTTTCTCCCTGTTTAAGAATGTTTTTCATGAGTAATGCCATGCATAGTAATCCTTTATGTGAAAGGTTTTGCGAGATTATCTCCTTAAGTTTCACTTTAATATTATTAGGAATTTTGTTAATAGTAATTTTTTCAAATAAAGATATTGCTTTAATATTCTGTTCTAATTGTTTATAACTAATAATAAAAATGTTATTTAATAGACCATCATATAGGGCCATTTTCAGGTACCTGGATGATTGTTGCAGGTTTAACAATTGAAAAAGTTCTAAAGTTATTCTTTCAGATGCAGTTTCTTTGATTTTGTTATTCAATATTTTAATAAGTTTTCTCGTGCCATTTTCAACAACCCCATTTAATTCAGCTGCAAATCTATATGCTCTAAGCATCCTGAGAGGGTCATCTATCATGCTATTTTCCCGTATAACACGAACGCATCTTTTTTGTATATCATCTATCCCTTGAAAAGGGTCGATAATGCCTTCATAAGGTGACCATGCAATTGCATTGATCGTAAAATCCCTTTTGAACAAATCTTCATGTAACGTTCCCCGGGGTCTGGAAAAATCAAATATGAGACCGTTCTTTGTGGCAATTCTAGTTGTTTCACCTTTTTTAAAAGTAACAATCGTTCCCCTGGTAAGATTTTTAACTTTTCCGGCAAGTTCCATAACGTCTCCAAAAACAATGTAATCTCTATCTTGACAATGACTACCTCTTGACAGGTCTCGTATATAGCCACCGACTAAATAGACATCTCTGCGCCTACCCTTCTCAAAGATTATTTCATTATATTTATCTGAGAGAATTTTCTTTTCAAGTTTTTTATCTGATATCATGATTTAATATTATAGGCTCTTGACGCAAACAAGTGGTCAAATCCATTTCCCCATTTTTTTATTTAAAAAATCATATCTGATAACCTTTCTTGACATTTAAGCATGTACTGATTTATAAAAAGTGTATTGCGGGCGTAACTCAGCGGTAGAGTGTTAGCTTCCCAAGCTGAAGGTCGCGGGTTCGAATCCCGTCGCCCGCTCCAATTAACTTTTTTTGTTGCTCAGTGTCTCCTGAGTTCGGCCAGGAGAAATTCAGAGACTTCCTCTAAAGAGTTAAAAAGGGGATGATCTGTCTGACTGTTCCAGGGGAAGAGAAGCCCTACGCATATGAGTCCTCTCTTTTTTGCCTCGTCGAGAAGATGCGGACTGTCATCAACAATTGCCTTACTGGAATCGAAAAGTATAGCCTTGTTATAGCTTAAGTGTAGTTCACTGTAAGGCAAGTCATGTTTCTTCAGAAACGTTTCGGTAGCTTCTCTTGAGTCTTCATGACGATGAGAGGCTATGACGACATCATACCCGTTCATGAAAAGTGTATCGAGAAACCACTTTGCAGAGGGAAAGGGATCGAAGATGTCCTGTATTTTATGAATATCATTAACAATACGATATAGTTCTTCTTCGGTCATATATCCCTGATGGAAATCCCATTTCCACTCAGTCATTGGCGGAATTTCCGGGATAATCTCCTTGAGTTTATCATGAAAAACTGCTGCAAAATCCCATAGCGTATTATCAATGTCTACGATGATTCTCTGCATTCTGTGGCAATTGATACTTTTGTTGAGATGGTTTATACAAATTATACCATTTATTTGAATGTCATTTTCATTCATTACCACATTTTTAAAATTTTTTTAAAACGAAATAATATTGACATTTACTTATAATGGAGCTAATCTATTTTTTAAATTTAAGTTTTTTTTGAGACAGGGGGATATACATGGAAGAAGAAGCAAAAAAACCCATGGGATGGAAAGAATTATATCTCAAAGAAGATTGGTGGGCGATATATCTCGGCATCGGAATAATAATAGCTGCCATTGCTGCATTCTATTCAGGAAGCACCATTATCAAATCTCTGGGTGTTCTTCCACCTACATGGACTGATTTCGGAAAGCTTATTGAACATTTTTCTTCAAACTTCGGATGGTATGGAATCCAATTTGCTATCTGGCTTATAGTTTTTAGTATCAGTACAAGAATTATAGGGTTCAAACAATCCGAGTATCTCCCTTCTTTTGTATTTCTCTATATTCTTGCGATCATTACTTTTATAATCGGAGCTTACAAACCATTGAAACATTATGGATTTGAAGCACCGCTTGTTGCCCTTTTGCTTGGTCTTCTTATTTCTAACGTTTTTCGATTGCCTAAATGGATGGACACAGGATTCAGGGTTGAATATTATATCAAGACTGGTATCGTCCTCCTCGGGGCAACTCTTCCCTTTACTCTCATCATCTGGGCAGGTCCAACAGCTTTTTTACAGGCTACTATCATATCGGTCTCTACATGTCTTGCGATATTCTTTATAGCAACAAAGGTCTTTGGACTCGACAGGAGGTTTGGTGCTGTCCTCGGTGCAGGCGGTGCTATCTGCGGTGTTTCTGCAGCAATTGCCATTGCCGGTGCTGTTAAGGCAAAAAAGGAACATGTTTCCGTTACTATTGCACTTGTAACGGTATGGGCCATTGTCATGATATTTTTTATACCGTTTGCTTCTAAATTATTAAATTTACATCCTGCCCCTGTTGGTGCATGGGTCGGATCATCAGAATTCGCTGATGCAGCCGGCTTTGCCGCTGCTGTTGCTTATGGCAGCATGGTTGGAAATGAAGAACCTGCAATTAGAGCATTTACACTCATGAAGGTTATTGGAAGAGATATATGGTTGGGGATATGGTCTTTTGCATTTGCTCTCATTGCATGTCTGAAATGGGAAAAAGACGAAAGCGGTACAAAACCGAGACCGAGTGAGATCTGGTGGAGATTCCCGAAATTTGTCCTCGGTTTTTTTGTTGCTTCAGTTATCATCACTGTTATCGCCACTGGCTACACGATGCAGGACTATGACAAAATTGTAAAACCCGATCTTATTAAACCAATAAAGAATCTCCGTTCGTGGACATTCATCTTCTGCTTCTTGAGTATTGGTCTTACAACCAGATTCAGGGAATTGGCCGCTGCAGGCAAGAAGCCTTTCTGGGCTTTTACTTTCGGAGTATTCGTAAATGTCATACTGGGCTTTTTACTCTCTGTCGTTATTCTCGGTAATTACTGGATAAACGCAGTTAAATAATCACTGGAACTTATGGATGGGAAACACCTGTAGAGATTGTATATATTTCGAAAATAATCCCCGGTGGCTTGAAAACGAATTACCAGGCCTTAATGCATTAAGCTCTGCATATGGGTCGGCACGTGGAGAGGCAGGTATATGCAGCAAATTGGATATCTATCTTTCCCCTGTAAAAAAATGTGATTTTTTCGAGCACAGACATGCTGATTCACTTAGTGTTTCATAACCTTCCATACATGATAAATCCTCTGCATGACGGTAATATAGGTAAGAACGAGCATAACCCACATCACCGGCAAAAGCCATCCGGTTATCGCACCAAATGCTAAAAGGACAACCCGTTCCGGCCTTTCCATGATACCCGTATGACATGCTTCACCGAGTCCTTCGGCCCTTGCCCTTGTATAGCTGACTAAAAAGGCTCCGACGAGCGTTACGAGGCAAATAAATACACCTGCACTGCTGCCTATTTTCGCAAAGTGCCACGCGACGGCAAGAAATAACAGTGCATCCGAAAACCTGTCAAGGACAGAATCAAGAAACGCACCGAATTTTGTGGTCTTCCCGGTTGTTCTCGCGACAATACCGTCAAGCATATCAAATATTCCTCCAAACAGAATGATCAGGCCGCCGAGTCTTAAATGATATGGAAGAACCAGGGCAGCAATAACTGTTATGATAAATCCGGTTACGGTGAGTGTATTTGGACTGACAGGTATACGTTTTGTTAGTGAGCTGAGAGGTTGGTCGAGAAAATGACCAAGTTTATCTCCGAGCATTTACCTCTCGATTTTCCCTTTTATGAAGGCTTCAACCCTGTCTTTTGCTACATCATCTGAAAATTGCTTTACGGGATGTTTCATAAAATACGCGGATGGAGATATGAGCACCCCCCCTACCCCTCTGTCGCGCGCAATTTTACAGCATCGTATTGCATCTATTACAACACCGCCGCTGTTGGGAGAATCTTCAACTGAGAGCCGGAGTTCGAGATGCATTTTTATATTGCCGAATCCTCTTCCTTCAATTCTGAGAAAGCATATCTTGTTATCAAGAAGCCATGGTATATAGTCGGAAGGGCCTATATGGATGTTTTCGTTATTTAGACGATTTTGAAGTTGCGATTGTACGGCTTCTGTTTTTGATATCTTCTTTGAAATGAGTCTCTTACGATTGAGCATGTTTAAAAAATCAGTATTACCACCGACATTTAACTGATATGTACTGTCAAGCTTGACCCCTCTGTCAGAAAATAGCTTTACGAGCCTTCTATGTATAATGGTAGCTCCAATCTGGCTTTTGATATCATCACCGATTATGGGAATCTTTTTCCGTTCAAAACGTTTAATCCACTTTTCGTTGGATGCGATAAAGACAGGTATACAGTTAATAAGACTTACACCGCTTTTCAGACATTCCTCGGCATAAAACGCTGTTGCCTTTTCAGAGCCGACAGGCAAGTAACTGAGCAGTATATCCGTTCTCGTTTTTTTTAGAACATTTCCAATATTACACGGCTTTTTTCGGGCAACTATAAACCTGCGGTTTTCAGGGTAATCATTCATATGATGTGCTGCTCCGTCGAGGACATTCCCCATCATGACTTTTACAGGGAAGTTGGGGAGGTTGCGGTTAAATATCTTCGTGCAGTTTGGCGGTGCAAATATGGCTTTTTTCAAAGGCTTATCTACTTTCCTCTCGTCTATATCAAAAGCAGCAACAAATTTGATATGAGCAGGCTTATAACCTCCCAGATTATAGTGCATGAGACCAAGTGAGGCATTCGGATGCCTTTCACCTAATGCCTTATAATATTCAACGCCCTGGATCAGTGCACTCGCACAGTTTCCTAATCCCACAATTGCAACTCTTATTTCGTCCATTTTTCGTCCATTGATTTTATCTCGTCTTCTTCTGAATTCTGTTATGCAGGAGTACGATAAGGTCCTCTAATTTTATATTGAATTCCTTTAAAAGACTGTCGACAGACTCCTCGCAGTAGCTTAAAAATCTCTTCCATATCCTCTGGACGGTATCTTTATCAAGGTCAGCTGCTACGGCAGCCTCTCTGAAACTCATCCCTTCCAGGAGATAGGATATGACTTCCTTTATCTTGGGCTCTTTTGTGTGCAACCCAAAGAAAAACGTACTGTGTCTTTCGGAAAATCGGGCGTTGCACGTCTTGCATTTCAAGAGTTTTCTTCGATCCTTGCCGTAGGTATCAAGGAGGACTATATTACCACGTCCTTTTTTGCCATGGTTGCCACACGATTCATTCGGGCAGAAGAAGTCAGAAAATTTTAATGAAAAATCCATGTAATTTTATATAATAAAGTTTCTATAAAGTCAAGGGGAATTTATCAATGAAGTGGGGACAGTCATAAATCGCAAGATTATAACCTGACTTAATGGAAATAGGTCATGTGAGTTTTTCGATTAATCTAATTTTGCGCATCGAATTTTAAAAGCGTATAATAATCAAAAGGAATCAGGATATATTTATGCTGTTAATCCTGAATATTTTTAAGATCTTTGCTCCCGTCATTGCCCGACTTGATCGGGGAATCCAAAAAAGGGACTGGAATATCCTGTCGAGTCAGAAGCGGACCTCTGCGAGGATTCGCTCCGATCGGTTAATGGCAATTATTGGTATAGAGTTTGCTGTGAATTCTCTTATGAATTGAATAGAAATATTCGGTTTTATAAGATGTCAGATACATATTATCCAGCTTTTGTCACATGAACCAAATCGCCTTCACCATTGATACATATCTAGCACTTTTAGTAGTTATTGTTAACTTTATCTTTGCCATCCTGATTATGACCCGCAGCTCACGAAGTATCATATACACCATTTTTTTCTTTATCTGCGTCTCAAATATATTTTGGAATTTCGGAGATTTTATGTTTTATGTTTCTGAAAGCCGATCATGGTTTTATTTTTCTCTCATTGGCTCATCTATGTTACCAGCCCTAATGTTCCATTGGATCAGTATTTTAGTAACAGCTGAACAAAAAAGCTCTTTGTGGGTTATCCCTGCCTATTTATTCTCTGGACTTCTCGCAATAAGTTCCCTGTTAGCAAAACTACATGCAGGAATTCAATGGTTTGTTGACAGTGCCTATTGGAATATAGTTTATCTTATACTGCTCGGTCCGTTTCTTCTCGCCGGTATTGTCATGATATTCACTGGTATTAATCGGACGACATCTCAAGATGAAAAAAGCCGCTTGTGGTATATTCTGACAGCTGTCCTCATAGGAGTTTTCACAGGACTAACTGATCTGGTTCAATTGCTCAATATTCCGGTTCCTCCGCTCGGTCACCTGGGTAGTCTTGTCTATTCGTTTGTTTTAGCCGGAGGCGTCTACAAACATCGCACATACTATGATATCCTTGCTCAGATGCGGATGAAATTGGAAGTCCTGAACGAGATATCTGCGGGTATAGCCCATGAAATCCGTAATCCCTTGAGTTCCATAAAAGGAGCAGTAAAACTTTTATCCGCCCGCCTTCGAAAAAAAAGCGATCCAGAAGATGTTGAATACTTCACTATAATATCGGATGAAATAGACCGGTTAAATACTATCCTTACAAACTACCAGTTTTTTACCAAACCGTTAAGAATAGAGAAAGATCTCGTTTCAGTGAATGAAATAATCCGGAAAACAGTCAAACTAACAGAAATCGGTATATTGCCTATAAAAATACAGATGGACTTGTCAGAAGACATGCGGAAAATCAAGGCAGATGCAGTATCCATGAAACAAGTTTTCCTCAATATAATCAAGAACGCTGCAGACTCCTGTGGTCCTGACGGTGAATTGATCATTAAAACTGAATATATCCATCCCTGGGTGAAGATCAGTTTTTCCGATAACGGCACCGGTATTCCAGCAGAGTCTCAGAATCGTATCTTTGAACCGTTCTTTACTACTAAAACAAAGGGAATGGGAATGGGTTTAGCCATCTGTCAGCGGATTATCCAATCACATGGTGGACGGATAGAAGTAAATAATATCTTGCCTAAAGGTGTACGGTTTTCTATACTTTTACCTGAATAAGATAAACCATGGAACCCATTATCCCAAAGGTGGTTTGCATTGAAAAGGCCATAAACCTGTGACACATATTTTAGTTGTCGATGATGACAGGAATCACTGCAAGGTCTTGAAAGGACTACTGGAAAGCACGGGTTATCAGGCCCTGGTAGCTTACAGTGCAGACGCTGCTATGCCAATAATTGATCAAAAAGATTTAGACCTTATCATCACTGACTTAAAAATGCCTGGTAAAAGCGGGATGGATTTGCTCACATTATGCCGGGAGCGCAGACCGTCTGTCCCGGTAATTTTAATTACTGCTTACGGGACTATCGAGTTAGCAATCCAAGCGTTAAAAAAGGGAGCGTATGATTTCATTACGAAACCATTTGATGAAAATGAATTGCTCAATGTTATAAAAAAGGCTACGCTTGAATCCCGCAAGAACAGGGAACTCATTTCTGCCTATTTTGAAAAGGAACAGCATTTTTTACCGGACATCATTGGGAGCACACCTGCTATGCAGCAGGTTTTCGAAACAATACAGAAGATTGCTCCTACTGATTCCACTGTGCTGATCACCGGTGAGACAGGGGTCGGGAAAGAACTGGTGGCCAAGGCGATTCACTCAGCAAGTCATAGACGGAACAACACGTTTGTTAAAATTAATTGTACGGCTATACCTGAAACCCTTCTCGAAAGTGAATTATTCGGTTATGAACGGGGGGCCTTCACCGGAGCAGTCACGAGTAAACCAGGCAGATTTGAAATTGCCCATAAGGGCACAGTTTTCCTCGACGAAATTGGTGAGATGCCGCTCCATCTTCAAGCTAAATTATTAAATGTTCTTCAGGACAGAGCGTTTGAACGTTTAGGCGGGATGAAGACCATTAAGGTAGATTTAAGGATTATTGCGGCTACCAACGTAGACCTTCGAAATGCTGTCCGATCAGGGAAATTCCGTTCGGACCTGTTTTATCGTTTCAATGTCGTACCAATCCATATTCCACCCCTGAGAGAAAGAAAAGAAGACTTACTCCCCTTAATACAATATCTGCTGAACAAATTTGCCGGGAAATATAAAAAGAAGAAACTTGATATCTCACCGGAAGCGCTGGCATCTTTTACGAATTACAGCTGGCCGGGTAATGTCAGGGAACTGGAAAATGTGCTTGAAAGAATAGTGGTCATGTCAGAACAGGATAGTATTGACATCGATCAGGTTCCACTGGAGATCAAAGGCGAAGTGACATCATGTGAATTTTCCACGTTCAAAGAACAAATGCATAGTGTTTCAATCGTTACCGAGAAAAAAATGATTATAGACGCTCTGAACAAGACTCACCAAAATCGTACTAAGGCGGCAGAATTACTGGGCATCAGCCGCCGCACCCTACAGAACAAAATCAAAGAATACGGTCTAGCCTGAACCGCGCAATCTGATTCACACCCGGCATTCCAACTGCGCTATCCGATTCGCATCTAAAAGAACAACACTATGCAAGACTGTTACTATCTCCAATAAATTCAAAGACTTCATAATTCAGCTTCAAACTCACCTTTCTGGCATAATGTTTGCCCTGCAGTGCAATGGAGCATTATAGAACTTAAAGATCTTCTTAGTGAGGAATAAATGACACAGGAACGGGTTGTCGAAATGGCAGGTATTAATCCTGAATATCTCGGGGAAATACAAAGATGGAAGAATAATCCAACGGAACTTTTTATTTATAAATTTTTTCAGTGTATTAAAAGTATCAGTTACCGATATCTTTCCATGGAAATGGGACCTCTGACGGGGAAAAAACATACTTAGAGTTGAAGAAATTACTGTGAAACGGAAAGTAAAAGGAGGCACAGAAGACAATGAAAATAAAGCTTATCGCCCCACACGACAAAAATGAAACTCATATATCAAGCGCTGACACCTTCAAGATACAGCGCCTGAACCTGCCATTAATTGCATCCCTTACACCAGAAGAGCATACGGTAAAGATAGTAGATGAATCCTTTGCGCAGGACGTTGTTGACGATAATGTAGACCTTGTAGGAATCACAGTCATGACCGATCTCGTTACAAGAGCTTATCATCTGGCGGACTACTATCGAAGCAAGGGGGTGAAAGTAGTGCTTGGAGGAACTCACCCCACGGTACTACCTGAGGAAGCCCTTATTCATGCAGATGCTGTAGTTATCGGAGAGGCAGAAGAAGTCTGGCCGCATGTTGTGTCTGATGCGTATTCTGGAAAGCTGAAAAAACTTTATCGCGCAGCAGGCATGACAAAACTGACGGGTTTGCCCCGACCGCGCCGTGACCTTTATCCGTCGCCAATGAACAAGGGATATACACCTGTAGCGGTCAGCGTTGAGACATCAAGAGGCTGTCCTTACGACTGTGAATTCTGTTCCATCAGTCATGTAATGGGCAGGGGCTATAGAATGCGCCCGGTGAAGGAAGTTGCTGAGGAGATAGAGTCTATTGATTCGCAGTATATCTTCTTTGTTGATGATGCCTTAGGGTTGAAGCCGACTCATATGATGGAACTCTGCAGAGAAATTGCCCCGCTTGGAAGATGTTGGGTAGGACAGGGAACTATTTCCTTGGCCGAAGACCTTGAGCTATTGCGCATCATGAAGCGTTCAGGCTGTATAGGGCTTCTCATAGGTTTTGAATCCGTTCAGAAGGAAACCCAAGCCAGTATGAAAAAGTTGAAAAAGAATATCGATTTCTCCGAAGCTATGCTCAGGTTCCACGGTGAAGGGCTATTTATACTGGGAGCTTTTGTCTTTGGCTTCGACCACGAAAATAAGGATATATTTGAACAGACCTATGAATTTATAATGAGCAACCGCATAGACGGGGTGCAGCTCAGACTTTTAGTTCCGTTTCCTGGCACAAGGCTTTATGAAAGGCTTTTGCACGAAGAAAGGCTTGTTGCGAGAGACTGGTGGCTCAAGGGTTATTCCACCGATAAGCTTCTTTTTCATCCAAAAGGCATGTCTGCAGATGCACTTATCAAAGGCTTTGTTCAACTGAACAGGGAGGTATACTCCTATCCCTCCATTTTCAGACGGTTCTTCGGCGTAAGTCCTTGGAAGAGGACCGTTTTGGGAAACAGGATATTTATAGGATTTAATCTTGCAACCCGTAAACGGTATTTAAGATATTTGGCCGAACTCGGAATCGGCGAAAATGCCGTAAATTCAGTCAATAATATTATCGAAGACCAGCGATAACAGTGTCGGAAGTTATCATAAGTATTTCGGTTGAGAAAAATCTATCCATTAAACGTGCAAACAGATTTACACCTAACACCCTATCCTGCGCAATATCTTTTACACTTCGTTAAATAACCCAAATGACTTCCTTTTTGAACTTTCAATAATTTCAAAGGCTTACCGTCTAATATTGCCATATACCTTCCTGGCATATTTTTTGACCTTATGATGGTAAGTGTAAAAAGGATAGGAAAAGGCATTAGCAGAGTATCAAAAACAAATGCTTTGATAAAAGGAGGCATGCAATGACAGTAAGCACGATAAACGCAATCCAGCATACCTTCAATGCGCTCCATGTTTACGGCAGGTTAATTGATCTCGGCTTGCCTGAAAACTGGGCACGAAAGATTTCAAGAAGCTATGAAAAGGCTTTCCACAAATTCTTGTATACATCAGGGATGACTATCTCAAGAAAACCATGAAGGGAGGTGAAAATATGAAAAAGGCAAATAGTATGAGAGGAGACCGGTGAGCATGGAGATATCAATTGAGAAAATTATTCTAAAAAATTTTGGAGGTTAAAAGATGAAGACAGATAAATTGAATAGAACCTTTATATCAATTGTGTTAGTTCTGATAGCATTATTTTTCTTTACCCAGGATGCATTTTCATGGGGCTACGCCACTCATACCTATATCGATGACCATATCGGTAAAGGACATAGAGTAAAAAATTCAGACGAGATATACGGGAGCATTGCTCCTGATATGTTCAACTACATGTTTGATAATCCCGAATATCTTGCTTATCTATCCTATCAAACACATAACGGATTTATGAATGTCTGGGCAGAAGCAAAAACAGGTAGAGAAAAGGCATTTGGATATGGATTTGTTAGCCATAACGATGATTGGGGTGCGGATTATACGGCACATCACTCTGGCATCACATATGGACAGACCGAAGGATATGTCATCGCGAAGGCAAATATTCTAAAACCGACAATGTTAGGAATATTGGCTGAACTGGCACCGGACTACCCGCTTGATCTTCTTGATGAGATTGCCCTTGAAGTTTCTCACGAGCTTACAGAGTACGCTATAGATATACTGATGAAAAAACTGGATCCAATGATCGGTGAAAAAATAGCGCTTTCTGCACTTCAACGCAACCCACAATTCCCCCGTCTCTTAGTAAAGGCATATGCATATGAATTTTCAGCATATGCAGGAATAAGCTATCCTGAAGCAGCTTACCTCATCAACACAGCTGAAAAAGGATTTAGAGAATCAATGGTTTTCTATGGCCATGCCCTCATGCAGGATGAAGAGACAGCGGTGTATTTGATTTCTGAACAGACAGCATATATTGCTGAAGGCTTTCTTGGAACTTATGGGATTACACTGCCCGAGGGAACTGATCTCGTGCCTCTTATTATTTCTGGTATTAACCAGGCTATTGATATATGTGATGACAATTTTGCCGATGAAATCGAGGCAACTATCTATTATGTTGACCAACAAATGAATGCGAACGGTATTACTTATTGATATTTATCAAATAAGTAAGAAAGGAGATGTACCATGATGAAAAAATGGATCATATGGTTTTTGGTGTTGGCTTTCATAAATTTCATGGTTGTACCAGATTATGTTGTTGCCGGGGAACCAGGTATGCCGCAAATTGATGCAGGCTCTAGCTTTGACCTTAATCCTGCTGCGGTCATTGGTGTCACAGTGATATTGGCTTTAGTTATTACCGGAATAGCTTATTTGATAAAGAAACATAAGAATAAAACGGCAAAGCAGCCTAAAGACCCTGACACTAATATATTGCCGGATACAAATCTTAACAACCAAGGTATAACCCCGTCAGGTGAGATAACGATTATTCCTCAGGAACAAAAACAGGATACCGGAATATCGCCTATTGTTAATCTTGATGATCAATTTACCAACCCATCAGGCGAAATAGTACTCGTTCAGTGGTGATCATAAAAGGGTAGGGAATTTTAGCAGCCCTACCCTTTTTTTCCTCATATATTTGAATGACCTAATATACTATCCATTGCCTTTGATAGTGCAGATGTTGAAACAGCAAGATGACGTGCATCCTCCGCCATAATTACGCCATATTCCTTTACCAGTGTATGCGCTATATGTCTCCCAATTTCGGGGACCCTTCCTTTTCGACTTTCACCTTTTAACTCCGCTTGGCTTATTTCTTCTTTACGATAAACTATTCTTTTCACCCGCCCGTATTTGCCATAACGAAACCATGCTACCCTTGACGTTTAACGAAAGCCGTTATAAACTAATGCAGTGATAAAATCATTCAGGGACAGAGAAACCGCGAAGATATACGGCAGGGAAAGATCGGCAAAATTGCCTGGTGATATACAACAAATTGCCCTGAGAAAACTCAGAATGATTAATAACGCTCAGAACATAAATGATCTCAGAATACCACCTTCGAACAGACTGGAAAAACTGAGTGGAGATCGAGCAGGACAATGTAGCATAAGAATTAATGACCAGTGGCGGATATGTTTTGTCTGGAAAGATAATAGTGCATATTATGTCGAAATAACCGACTATCATTAAAGGAGTGAGCATATGAAAAAGAGAAGATTAAATCCCGTACATCCGGGAGAAATTCTCCTTGAGGAATTTCTCAAACCCATGGGGTTGAGTCAAAACAAACTTGCCCTGAATATCGGGGTGCCTGCACGGAGAATAAACGAAATAGTCCTTGAAAAGAGAAGGATCACAGCCGATACTGCTCTAAGACTTGCGCGGTTTTTTGGGACATCCTCAGAGTTCTGGCTTGGTTTGCAGTCTCAATACGACCTGGATGTTACAGCTGATGAACTTGGTGAGCGTCTTGAGAAAGAAGTCAGGACATATTCAGAAGTTGCATAAAAAAATGATTCCTGCTCATTGACGGTCTATGTAGAATAGAGGAGAACTGAATAGCAACAAGGTCTTCATATCACCCTGCTAGTGTGCACCCGGGAGATTCCGTCAGTTGTGTTAGTTTCCGAAAATAACTGTTACGCAAAAGGTTGCGTCTTGCTTCTATCTAATTGTTACCCTTTTAACCTATTTTGTGGTATAATGTAATACATAGAGTTACAGGAGGGTTTAACAATGTCTACCGTACAACGCAGTTTCCGTATCAAAGAGCCAATACTTCGGGAAATCGAAAGGATCCGAAAAAACAAAGCTGCTAACGCACTTGCTAACGAACTGCTTGAAGAGGCCCTGAAAATGCGCCGCTGTCCAGGCATAATATTCTCACAAGGAATTACGGGAAGACGTGCCCGTGTTGCCGGTACCGGCGTCGAGGTTTGGGAAGTCGTCTACGAATATCAAATCGTTGGCAAAGATGTAGAAGCACTAAAAAAGGCTCTGCCTCACCTAACAGAAAGACAGCTTGTCGCAGCGCTTAACTACTATAGAGCTTATCCTGAAGAGATCAATGAGATCATACAAAGCAACGAGGCCATTACATCCAAGACTGTCGAGGGTCGCTTCTCTCTATCAAAAGGGAAAAGGCGGTGAAGTTTCTTGTTGATGAGGATCTAAGTGAGGAAATTGCTTCTATCCTGAGAGCCCACGGTGTCGACGCTGTTCACGTCAGAGAGCTTGGTCTCTCGGGAGCAGAAGATCAGGAAGTGCTCGATGAGGCTGCACGCCAAGAACGCTGTGTCATTACACGCAATCGAAACGATTTCCTGATGCTCACTGAGTTCTATTTTAATGAAGGCCGCCCTCACCACGGCGTTATCATAATCCCTCGATCTTATCCAGGAAATCAACCCTCAAAAATCGCCAAGGCAATCATAGCTTTGTGTCAAAAGCGTCCCGGCGCTTTTCAACCTTATGCGTTTCTTTTCCTTAAACATTGTTCTTGAGTTTGCTGTACACCTGCTTATCCGCAACTTTGGCATGTGATGAAAAATAATGAATATCATTAGAAACCTGCTTTTGAAATTCTTGCAATTAATTACAACTAAAACTCAAAATTATCCAACAAACCCCTATTTTAATAGACTTTTTTGTCCCTCTTATATTGTAAGGCCATTAATCACGTCTGAAGTCTTCTCCATGGCCTGCTTGAGCCATTGGATCTTCGAGTTCGAAGACATACTCAAGATACTGTTTAACTTCTTCCCAAGGTTCTTTCAGTTCGTAATATGTCTTGAGGGTTTTCCCAACATCCACAGAGCTTGGCTGATCCTTGGCAAGGTGGATAGATAAAGCCGCCTGTGTATCAGCATCAGCGTGCTTACGTTTGTCCTGGTTTGCATACGAGTGAAAGCTTAGAATTTTCCCTGGTTTGTATAGTGCAAGATCAGTATTGCATTTAGCTCCGCTTGGCTCATCCCTTTCAGTATGTGCGGGGGAGAAACTGTCTTCAACAAGGTGTAATAGCGATCCAAAGGCAAAGTCACGGAAATCTTTTTCACCCCTATAAGTGGGGTCTCCTCGAGTGAAGAGTTGTTGCGCAGTCCAGCCGCGATTCTTAAAAAGAGTTTCCATTCCTGGTATACCAATCCTTCTGAGTTCTACACCCCTGTCTAGGTCTCCAATGGCAAGTCTATATGTAAACTCTAACCACATCATAATCTTGTCCTTCGTTGATTGAGCAGTCTCTCCGTCACGAGATGCCATTGAGTGGAGGAACTGCATATCTCCAAAGTGCACACGATAAATTAATACGGTTCCCGAATCTGCATCGAAATATTCTCCTTTTTCAGCCCTCTTTTCGCCATCTCTATAGAGTATGTACCAGCATTCTCCAAAATACGGTGCTTTGATAGTCGTCCCGATATATTTTTTACAGAAGCGCGTCCTGGTCGAAGTCAGTTGAAAAGGAGGATTGTCGTTCCATTGGTTTCCGGCGAGAATAGCTGGAGGAGCATAAGGATTGGAATTACCATTTTCCGTACATTTATCCTCGTCATTATCGCATCCATAAATAATATTCGTGGCACGTTCATGAACAGGTGTTGTAAAAAGTTCAGTAGCAATGCGGCTTGCCGTAGGATACCAGATACGAAATAGAGCAGGCACTTTAAAGTGCATAATCGTGTCACCGCGTTTCGTACCGATGGGCTTTATGCTGAAGGCATCGGCTTGAAGAAAATTAACTGCGAGCAAGCAAAAAAATGTTAAGCATATAAATGTAAATTTTTTAAGATAGTTTAAGATAATTTTTAGCAAGATTATCTTTTTCATATGTTCTTTTCCTTGTGTTGATAATTAGGAGAATAAGATCAATTACGAGGGACGGATCTTTTTGTAAAATACAGAACCCGAATCTCATCTCCTTCCTTCATACAACAATCGTATAATTTTCTCCTATTTCAAATTTTGCTTTTAAGATCTTTAGAGGTAGCCCTGTTTTCAGTTGATAGTGTGGTTTGTCAACAAAGCTTGTCCAATTACCTCCCCATTCAAGTGTCTCTGCCCTTCCCGCTTCCGCTGCTTCGCAAAGATGTATTAATTTATCATTCGAACTCGCGTACCCTACAGACCTCACATAACAGAAATATACTTTAAGAATTGATTATGCTCACGAACCGACTCGTATCCCCAGCTTTTTATAGAGCAATGGAAAATCTATATTTTCACTAACGAGATTGATTCCGCGATCGACCTTGGCCTTGTCACGCAATCTCAGCCGGACGGATAGTTTCTCCAGTTTTCTTGCAACCGTATACGTATCATCCCTTACTACAAGGATGGGGATGTCCTTTTCTTCAGCCCGTGCAACGATCATCTCACTCGGATACAGATCACCCGTAAGGATAAGACACTCGGTGCCTGATTCTATGGCAGACAGGTGTATGTCAGACCGGTCACCGCCTGCAATGACAGCGTTATTCCTTGTTTTTTTAAAATATTCAATAGCCTTATCTACCTGCATTGCTCCTATCAGGAAATGTTCTACGAGTTTGTTCAGCCTGTTGTGTCCGCAGAGAATTTTCCCTCCGAGCATCTCATTTAATTCCTCCACGGTAATCGAACCTACGACAGAGTCATGCGGGAGTATTCCAATAATATCTATATTTTTCCTTTTAAGAAACGGAACAATATAGTCCGTGACACCCTTCATGAATTCGGGAGTTACTTTATTGAGAATAACGCCTATAAATTTATCTTTCAGATCCTTTTTTGCTTGAAGTACATAATCTACAATCCACTCCCCTTCATACTTTACAACGATCACAACTTTTGATTTCAGTCTGTTGATGACCTTCAGGCCTTCCAACCCAATAACGCTCCCTGTATAGATACTCCCGTAACCGCCCACTACCACGATATCCTTGTTTTCGGACAGTCTCTGAAAAGCGCCTGTTATTTTTCCCATAAGGCCTTTGATATCCTTCATGTATCCTTTTACGAAAAGGTCGGGGGTTAAAACAACAGGGCATATATCGGCTATTTCATCATTAAGTTGGAGCGCCCTGTAGATACGCCAGGCATCATGATCTGTCAGGGTATCGTTTACTTTTACCGGCAGGATACCGACAGGTTTGACATAGCCTACCCTTAAACCGTCTTTCTTGAATTTATTTCCCAGGCCCATTGAAACGAGACTCTTTCCGGAATACCCGGACGTAGATCCTACGTATAAAGAAATCATTCTAATCACCTCCTATGGTGAACCGTGCGTCGATAGCGACAATCCCTTCCCCTCTCTTTTTTACCAGGAGTGGATTGATATCAGCTTCAATAATCTGAGGAAAATCTGAAGCGAGTTGCGACAACATCACCAGAGCTTTCTCAATGGCCTCAATGTCTGCCTCAGGCTCTCCTCTCACACCCCGGAGAAGAGGAAAGGTCTTGGTTTCCCTGATCATCTCGTGTGCATCTTCAAAGCTTAAAGGCGTCACTCTGAAGGATATGTCTTTCAAGACCTCAACATAAATTCCGCCGAGTCCGAACATGACCATATGCCCGAACTGGACGTCCTTTGTTATACCGACTATAACCTCTTTTCCGGCCATTATCATTTCCTGAATGATGACACCGTATATGTGAGCTGTGGGCATAATCTGCTTTACGTGGGTTGTAATGTCAAAAAAGGCATTTTCTACGTCCTTTTTATTATTAAGGTTAATTTTGACGCCACCTATATCACTCTTATGAATAATTTGAGGTGATACGATTTTCATAACTACCGGATATCCTATTCCTTTTGCTGCAGCAAGTGCCTCATCGGAAGTACGGGCAAAGAGACCTTTTGGTTGCGAGAATCCATACGCATGCAAGACATCATGGATTTCTGCGTCAGTTAAACGATCGCGATTGGCCTTTTTAACCTCATCAAAAATACCGGCAACGTTGTTTTTTAAACCCTCGGTGTAGGTGTACTTTTTTTCATGTCTGTTTATCCATACATAATAACGATACATTGCGCTTAAGGACCGGACTGCCTCTTCCGGATAACTGTAATTTGGAATATTGTTTCTCATAAGAATCCTTATTCCGGATTCAATTTTCTGTTTGCCCATAAAAGAACTCAGTATCGGCTTGTCTACAGAATGTGCAATTTTTACTAAAGACGCTGCTGTTTCATCAACATTGACGACAGCAGTTGGTGTTAAGAGCACTATCGCGCCCTGTACCTTACTGTCTTCCAGTATTGTCCGGATAGCCTTTTCGTATCTCTCTGCATCGGCATCTCCCAAAATGTCAATTGGATTATAAAACGATGCAGCGGATGGTAAAAAACTCCTCAGTTCATCTATTGTTTCCTTGTGCAAGGGAACAAGATGCAGATCGGACTGATCGCTTGCATCCGCTGCTAAAATCCCTGGGCCTCCGGAATTTGTAATAATTGCCGTGTTTGGGCCTTTTGGAAGCGGCTGATTGGCAAAGGCAAGGGCATAATTAAAGAGTTCACCGATTGAATGTGCTTGTATAACGCCACTCTGCTGGAATGCTGCGCGAAAGGCTGACTCACGTCCTGCAAGTGCTCCTGTGTGTGATGAGGCGGCTTTGGCACCTGAACTCGTAATGCCGGATTTAAGGACAATAATGGGCTTATTTTTTGAGACCTCAGTAGCTACCTCCATGAATCTTCGCCCATCTTTCACGCCCTCGATGTACCCAAGGATTACTTTTGTGTTTGTATCTTCAGCAAGAGCAAGGATGATGTCGGTATCTGATATATCAGCCTTGTTCCCCATACTGATGAATTTTGAGAAACCTATGTCTTCGGGTAAAGCACGATCAAGCACTGCCAGGCAGAGAGCACCGGATTGAGAAAAGAAACCAATACCGCCCTGTTTGGGCATACCTGCTGCAAAAGAGGCATTGATCATTGCGTGCGTATCAATGATACCGAGACAATTAGGACCGATAAACCTGACCCCGTACTCTTTGGCTTTTTCGACTAAATCGTGTTCAAGGCGCGCACCCTCGACTCCGCTTTCTTTAAACCCTGCTGATATGATGACAGCGGCATCAATTTTTTTCTTGCCGCACTGCTCAATAACTTCTATGACGCTTTTTGAAGGCACTACGATTATTGCGAGGTCGGTTTTTTCGGGCACCTCAAGGAGTGAAGGATATGCCTTTTTGCCGAGTATCTCATCAGCGCCGGGATTGACAGGATAAACAGACCCTTCATATCCATATTGTATAATGTTTTTCAGGATATCGTATCCTATTTTACCGGGTGAACGTGAAGCGCCGACAACAGCGATTGATTGTGGTTGAAAGAATTTATCAAGCATAATGAAAGATATTATCTAAAATATCCCGTTATTTCAAGAATAATTACGAGTGGGTGTTTATATAGCAATATCGAATGTTATCTATTGCCTTTCAAATACAACAAGCGTTATATCATCCCATTGGGGAGCATCACCTATAAACTTTTGAATTTTTTCATTTATATGGGAAAGGAGTTCCTGTGCAGACAGGGAAGTCGCCTGCTTTATTACTTCTATAAGGCGATCAAGGGTAAAAAACTTGTTGTCTGGATCCATTGCTTCTGTTACCCCGTCCGTGTACAGAACTACCTTGTCACCTTTATTTAATGTGATACTCTTCTCCTGTATATCATTGTCAATATCGTCAAACACCCCTAACACTATCCCCCCTGTAATAATGGACTCTACTTCATGTTCTCCTTCTTGTCCTTTTCTTACTACTATAATATGCTCATGTCCGGCACCTGACCATGTGAATGTTCCATTTTTTGCAGAATACTCGGCATATACCATGGATATGAACTTCTGCCTGTTCAGAAGCTTGCAGAGGTGTCCGTTGAGTTTCAGGACTAATTCCCTCGTCGTCAGGCCCTGCTCACTCAAGGCATGTATGGCTGCCTTTGTCATGCCCATCACCATGCCTGCATCCACCCCTTTCCCCGTCACATCTGCTACCACCACCCCCAGTCTGTTTTCATCTCCGGCAAACGTAATATAGTCGAAGTAGTCTCCCCCGATCTCCTTTGCCGGCTGCATTGACCCTGCTATGGCGAATCCCTTAATCTGCGGTGTCTTATGAGGAAGAAGGGAAAGCTGTATCTGCCTGCCCAGCTCCATCTCCTGCTTTAAGCGCTCCTGCTCTACCAAACTGCTCACCAGATACGCATTCTCTATGGATATCGAAGCCTGTACTGCAAAGGACTTCATGAGCTCGAGCTCTTCCTCTCCAAACGTTCCCCCTGCCAAACGGTTATCCAGATAGATCATCCCCAGGGTCCTGTCCCTCGCCTTGAGCGGTACACACATCGCTTCTTTTACCTCGTACTCCTTCAGTTCTTTGGACACCTGTGGATTTGTGGTACTTTCCTCTCCTGCAAACAGCCCCTCTCCTTCCTTTTCCACCTCCTGTACCATGTTCAGGCTCAGCTTGTAGTTCTCATATGACAAGGGAAGGCTTGTAAGACCTTCTTCTATCCCCAGTGCTACCTTCTGCTTTAGGGTTTTGTCCTTTTCATCGTATAAAAGCAGAAACCCCCGTTCCGCTCCCGTTACCTTCATTGCCTGCTCTACAATCTTGCCCAGAAGGTCTTCCAGGACAAAGATTGATCCAATGGCCCTGGTTACCGACAGCAGGGATTCAAGGTGCCTCGTCAGGGTTAATGCTTCGCGGGTCTCTACCGCCTCTGTATCAGGTGAAATCCTCTTCAGGAGCTCATTGGTATTCTTTAAATCCAGTTTCGCTCCAACCTGGGTGAATATCTCCCTTGCCTCTATGAGATATTCCTGTGCCTTCTTGTCTTTCGGGTTGTCTTCCAGAAAAAATGACGCCTCTTCAAGAAGGATGGAAGCCAAGCGGTAGGTGTCTTTGGTATGTTCACGTATATATTTAATACCCTGTTCCCAGATTTCAACTGCTTTTTGTTTGTTGCCGCAAAGCCACTGATACGTACCGTTTACCTGGTATGAATATGAAAGGAGATAGGGAAAAAACCTCTTGAGAAGGAACGATATCTTGCAAAAACGCTTCGTTTTTTTCAGATATTGGCTTTTTTCATCTTCTGTAAGGTCTGCCTTATAACGGACACAGTCAAGATATACCTGGGCGCTTATAGGAAAGACATCGTGGATAAATGCAGCCGCATTGCTGTCCCTCAGATAACGCGCAGCCACCTGTTCCGTCATCTTAAGAGCGTCGTCGTAATTCCCGGCCCTGAGATAAGCCAGAGCAAGATATGCCCTGGCCTGCAGACAGGTGGCCTTGTCTTTAACGTGCTCCATGGTCTTGACGCCTTTTTCACCAGACGGTATTCCTTCTGTTGAGAGGCGTTTGTCCCCTATTAGGGCAAGGAGACGAGCCTTGTGATACAGACCCCAACCGAGTGCTTGAAGACTGTGGGAACCCTGGGCTATCTGGATCATCTCTTCAACTTCCTGAAGCAATGTTTTGAGATTCTTGCCAAGCAGAACACCGCAGGCTGGCCGATAGTACAATCCCATTCCCAGATCCCAGTATTCCCCGATTCCCTTCAGAATATCGATACTCTTCAAGGCATATTCATATGCTTCTTTGATGTTGCGGTTACTGTATGTTGAAACCGCATAGTACCCGTAAGCGCTTCCTTCGGCAGCACGGTCGTGCAAATCTTGTGCGATTTTTACCGCACGTTCTCCGTCCCTTTTTGCTCGGCTTGCTGCAAACGGAACACCGGCCCAAATTACAGTATGTGCCGCATAGATGTTGCTTAAGACTCTGGAAGGGCCCATCCGTTCGCCCATATTGAGAAACTTCATCCCAAGGTGGAGCGTTTTGATGAGATTCGTAAAGTAGTAAAAATAGGCTGTGCGCAGAAGAAGGCGTATGATTACCGATTTTTTCTGGTCATGCCTGTATTCTTTCCGCACAAATAAACCGGGAAAAAGCGTATGCAATCCCTGAATGAGAGACTCCTTCAAGAGACCTGTTACCACCCCGAGCATATTCACGGGGAGCTTTACCCCGAGTGATTTCAGGGCATCTCCCATAAGTTCTGCAGCCCTTTCTCCGTCCCCTTTTCCCCATAATGCCTCACCTGCATTGGATAGTACTTCTGCCCTGCGAATCGTGTCTTCCCTTGCAATAAGCTTCTCGCAAGTTCCCAGCACTTCCAATGCCTCGTCGAATTTCCCGGCTGTCTTGTATACCAATCCCATGTTTTCTAACAGGTCAACATACTCTTCTGTCGAGGTAGTCCCTCGTTGTTCAAGGATTGTCTTCGCCTGATTGTAAAAACGTATTGCCTGATCATTGGCATATGCCAGCTGTGCTTTTTCCCCAGCCTGCAGTGAATACTCAAGCGTTTTCTCTTCATGCTTTGCCTGTGCAAAATGATGAGCTATGTCAAACAGAACAGGCTCAAGATTGTCCTTGTTCTTTTCTTCTAAGAGATGTGCTATCCGGCTGTGGAGCAAAAATCTCTCTTCTTCCGGAACCTTCTTGTGTAATGCTTCCCGTATACGGTCATGCATGAACACAACGTTTTCCCGTCCGGTTATATCTCTCGTCAATAACTGGTTCCTGATCCCGTCCTCTATGGCATCTATGACAGTTTCACGAGGGATGCCGGTAAGATCCGAGATGATCTCAAACTCGATCTCTCTTCCCATGAATGAAGCATAAGCGAGTAGTTTCCGGTTTTCCTCTGATATCTCATCAACCCTTCTCAATACCACTTCAACCACATTCGTGGGCAACGAGGCTTGTCCGAGTTTATCAAGGTCATACCGGTAATGGTTATCCTTGAAATAAACGATCTTCTGATCTACCAGCGAGTGTAAGAGCTCAAGGACAAAGAAGGCATTCCCGCTTGTTCTTTCGTGCAGTTCCTTTGACAGGGGCAAAATCACTTTTTCATTTTCCATGAGTATTTCAGAAACAATCCGTGTCGTGCCTCCTATACCAAACGGCTTGACAAGGATATCAGTAAGGTTGATATCTTTATCCTTTATCCTGTCTATGGCACGAACCCAAGGATGACCCTCGTACACATCGGTATCCCGATAGCTTGCGATGACCACCATGGGCTGGCTCGTTACACTTTCTGCTATCTTTTCGAGCAACTCAATACTTCCTTCATCCGCCCACTGAAGATCGTCAAGAAAAATAATAAACGGATTCTGGGTAGAACCAAGGCTCAAGAGGAGATTCGATACGGTTATCATGAACCTCACACGTTCCTTTTCTGCCTCCATCGCCTCCAGTTCAGGCTGCTTCCCGATAAGCTCCTCAATCATCGGAGCTATTTTTGCAACTTCACCGCCCAGTTGTCCGACACTCTCCCTGATTCTCCTGATAGCATCATTACGTTCCTCGTTGCCTATGCGCTTGATTTTAAGCACATACGCATCCAGAGCCTCACTAAAGACATTGAACGGGTTTGTTGATTCATACTCATAGCACCTGCCTCCGACGAATATTCCGCCTATGCTGTGGATATAGCCTCTGAGCTCATCAACGAGACGTGATTTACCCACACCGGGTGATCCATAGACAAGAGCTAATCCCCCTTTGCCCTGCTTGGTCTGTGCTATGAGTTTTTGCAGTGTATCCAGTTCTTCCCCCCTTCCTATAAGGCGTGTCGCAAAGCTTATCCGGGCAGCCCGGTCACTCCGTGCTATCTCGAACGAGGGCGATTCCTCTCCACCTTTTCTTTGGAGAAGGTATTCCTGCAAATCCGTGTACAGGCCAAAAACCGTCTGGTACCGGTCTAGGGGGTCTTTGGCAATGAGACGGAGTATGATCCTTTCGATAACAGGAGGCACTGAAAGGTTAATCTGTGCGGGAGGCGGCGGTTTCTGCGCTATATGCTGATGGATAAGGGTTGACGTATCTCTGCTTTCATAAGGAAGGCGGCCGGTAATGAGTTGGTAGAATATAATCCCCAGGGAATAGAGGTCTGAACGCTCATCGATCGGTTTTCTCAGAATCCCTGTTGCCTCAGGTGACAGGTAGCCAAAGGTTCTTACGATCTCGTCTTCTTCCTTGATACCGGCAAGATCAAGCAGCAACCCTATGCCAAAGTCAGATAACTTTGCAGTAAAGCCGTTACCGTCTTGAAAAATAAGGATGCTCGATGGATTAATGTATTGGTGTATAATGCCTTTCTCATGGGCAATGGCTAACCCGGAGCATACCTGTAATATTATGTTTACTACTTTATCAATATCTTTAATTTGTTTTAGATAATCAGTTACAGGCTCGGCACCATTGATATGTTCTGTTACGAGATAATTCCGGCCTTCATATTCGCCGTATTCGTATATCTTGAGCAGGTTCTCGTGAGTTGTTTGTGACACCCGCTCTATCTCCCTTTTGAATCGCAGGAGCCTCTCTAATGACATAAGTTTGACTTTGTCGGAAAAGACTTTTATTGTGACAGTCCTATTATTAGTCTGGTCCTGTGCTTCATATATCGTGCAGATAGTATTGCGGGATTTCTCTGCGAGGAGCTTGTAGCGATTTGAGATTACCTTTTCAGTCACGTTCATTACCCTTGGTTATTAAAGTTTTATATATTCTTTACTTAATTATTTAAAGCAAAAGGAATACCAAAACATAATATGTATATTTATCAATGACTTTATCATGTCGTGTAATAAAATATTCTCATTTTTGTAGATTTTTTTTATAAACAGTAAGACACAGTATTAATCCCCCCAAAATGCTATTACTGACAGGCATATATACGGTAATTGCATTTTTCGGGTTAGAGAGTTTATTTTCGACGCATGCGATTTTATGTATATAATTTCAATGACAATGTGTCAAGCAATCAAAAATCATCAGGACCAAGGGCATCAGCCATGAAATGCTCTAAGATATCGACCGGACAAACGCCGGAGATTTCAATGGCTTTGACAAAATGTACTGAATGTGCCTATTGATTATATCCGTAAGCTCTGAAATAAGATTCCCTGAAGGCTTTAGCCGTTGTAGTTTTTCAGGTTCCCAGGTAAGTAAGTCGTTATAAAACCTTATAACAGAAGGAGAGAGTCTCAGTGGTGACTCAACATCTTTCGAACAGGACTCACATATGATTGCTCCGGATGATACATAAAAGAAGTAACCGTTATTGCCGCATCTCCCGCATGCGTCAAGCTTCGGAGCATAGCCCAGGTATTTGAGGAATTTTACTTTATAATGGCTTACCAGCAAATCATCGTAGAAAGATCCCGCTCCCCTCCCTTTTTTTATAGACGATGTGGAAGTGTCTTTACTCACGGGAGCGAGTGAGAGACTCTTTTCGAACGTCTGTAATGTCTGCAGGATCAATGAGTATACTTTTTTATTGACATCCCTTTCGGGTACAAAATGTAACGTGACTTCAACAATCTCCGATACCTTGAGAAAGCATGGTAAGGTGTCTCTTATCTTATGAAAGGGATGGATGATGTCTGATTGTGTTAATTTCGGCAGATTGGCGTCTTCCTTTCCCCAGAATGATATCTTTGCATGTGTCAGCGGTTCCAGGCTGCTGCCGAATCTGCTTCTGATCTTACGGGGGCTTTTTGCAAAGAGTTTAAGAAGCCCGAGGTCAGGGGTGATATAGGTGACAATAAGGTCTGCTTCACCAAAAGGTAAGGTTTTCAGAACAATACCTTCTGTCCTTTTCAGCATTACATAATATTCCCGAAGTCTTCTGGCCTGAGATTCTTAAGCCATTCTTCAAGTTCGTCTGTACTCTTCTGCCCTATTACCCGTTCTTCTACGAATATGGGAGCATTGACCCGTAAAGCGACTGCTATTGCATCACTTGGCCTGGAATCAATGAGTGTTTCCTTCTTGCCGTCAGTGAGGCATACGAGGGCGTAGTAGGTATTATCAAGAATTTCTGTTACGGTTATCTTTGTTATTCTAACCTTAAGGCTTTCAGTAATATTTTTTATGAGATCATGAGTGAGGGGTCTCGGTGTCTCAACATTTCCGAGTGCAAGTGCTATTGAATCAGCCTCTGGTTTGCCGATCCAGATTGGCAGCGTAGCCTTGCCGTCGATTTCCTTTAAGAGCAGTATATACATGTTACTGCGGGGATCAAAAAGGAGTCCTTCAACTTTCATCTGTATTAACATGTATATCCAAACTCATTAAGCATTCGTTTATCGTTTCTCCAGTTTTTTTTGACCTTTACCCATAAACCCAAAAAGACTTTTGTGTTGAGCAGTTTTTCAATATCAGACCTTGCGCTGCTGCCAATGGATTTTAACATTGTACCATTTTTTCCTATTATAATACCTTTTTGACCTGCTCTTTCAACATAAATACTGCAGACTATTGATACAAGTCCGTCTTCCCTCTCATCCCACTGAGAAATTTCAACAGCAACCGAGTGTGGTACTTCTTCTTCTGTCATATCCATGATTTTCTCTCTTATTATTTCAGAAACCATGAATCGTTCAAGCTGGTCGGTTATGAGATCCCCGGGATAATACTGCGGTCCTTCCGGCAAATATTCACAGACCCTACTGAGAAGGATGCCGGCGTCATTCTGCTGCAATGCCGATATAGGTATAATTTCCCTGAAAAGGCCGTAACCTTTAAATGTATCGATGACCGGCAGAATATCTGATTTCTTCACGGTGTCTATTTTATTTATGAGGAGGAAAACAGGGCTTGTGGCCTTTTTTAGGACATCAATAATTGCACGGTCTCCTCTTGTCGGTTCACAAGGCTCGACCATGTATAAAATAACATCAACTTCGTTTAAAGCACGAAGAGCGACCTTGACCATCGTTTCACCGAGCATATGTTTTGGTCTGTGAATGCCCGGGGTGTCTATGAAAACAATCTGTGAATGAGACAGTGTCATGATACCGGTAATCCTGTTTCTTGTTGTCTGGGGCTTGGGTGTGACAATTGTAATCTTTTCACCGAGAATAGTATTCAGCAGTGTGGACTTACCGACATTAGGACGCCCTATAATTGATACATAGCCGGAATGGAAGTCTGTTGTCTTATCGTCTATCAATGAATACCCGTTATGATAAGAGCCTTAGCACCGCACCCTTTATTCTGCTGACACCCTTTTTTATCTCATCAAGGGACGTTGCATAGGAAAGCCGTATGTGATTGTCATCGCCGAATGCATTTCCGTTTACTAACGCAACATTTGCAGATTCAAGAAGGTAAAGCGCAAGATCTGACGATGAAAAGATGTTTTTGTTATTCGTGGATGTGCCGTAAAGTTTCGAGGTATTCGGAAAGGCATAGAATGCACCTGTTGGCGAGATGCAGCTTATTTCCGGAATTGCATTGAGTTCGTGTATAAGGAAACGCCTCCTCCTGTCGAACTCGGTCGTCATGACATGAATAAAGTCCTGAGGGCCTCTCAATGCCTCGATGGCTGCCTTTTGTGCAATCGATGTTGGGTTAGATGTTGACTGACTCTGTATGTCCGTCATTGCCTTAATGATTTCCTTTTGACCGGCAGCATAGCCGATTCTCCAGCCGGTCATGGCATAAGACTTGGAAAGTCCGTTCACAACGATCGTCCTGTGTTTTATATCATTTCCGAGAGAAGCAATGCTTGTATGCGTAACACCGTCATAGAGGAGTTTTTCGTAGATCTCATCAGATATAACATAAAAATTGTATTCGAGTGCTATCTCTGCAATATGTTCCAGATGCTTTTTTGTATAGGTCTGCCCCGTTGGATTGGAAGGCGAGTTGAGAATCAATGCCCTGGTTTTTTTTGTGACATGGGATCTGATCGCTTCCGGGTCTACCATGAATGAATCTTCCTCGTACGTTTTAACAAAAACCGGAATTGCATCGTTCAGCAATACCTGTTCAGGATATGTTACCCAGTAAGGTGATGGGATCAGGACCTCATCCCCGGGAGAAAGCAATGACTGTGCAATGTTATACAGGCTGTGTTTTGCACCGCATGAAACAATGATTTCTTCACGTGAATAATCGAGACCATTGTCATTGTTGAATTTATCGATAATCGCATCCTTGAGAGGATCGATGCCCCCGACCGGCGTATACTTGGTAAAACCGTCTCTGATCGCCCTGATCGCCGCTTCTTTTATATTATCAGGGGTATCGAAGTCCGGCTCTCCGACTCCGAAATTGACAATATCGATTCCCTCTGCTTTCATTGCTTTCGCACGTGAGTCTATGGCGAGCGTCTGTGACGGCTTAATATTCTGCGCCCTGACAGAAAGCATTAACTAAAATCTCCCCGGTAAAATCATCATCAATAATTTTACCACAACAAACTTGATAAAAGTATTTCTGAATCCTATCGGTTTTCGTTATACTTATAACTATATTTCATGTATTACAAGAAAGGGACTATATTTCCGGAGGTTAATAATCATGGGAGAAAAGAAATTCTATCCGACGAAGCGATATATTGAATACCAAAAAAGAGCTATCACAAACTACGAGCTCTTCTGGGAAAACGAGGCAGAAAAGATTCCGTGGTATAAACGCTGGGAAAAGGTGCTTATCTGGGAAGAGCCGTTTGCTCAATGGTTTTCGGGTGGTATGCTGAACGCCTCGTACGGATGCATCGACGTCCATCTGAATTCATGGCGCAAAAACAAGGTTGCGATTTATTGGGAAGATGAGGAGGGAAATTCAAAATCGTTCAGTTATGCCCATCTGCATAGAACAGTAAATAAATTTGCATCCGTTTTAAAAAATATTGGCGTTGAGAAGGGTGATATCGTTGTCTTATACCTTCCGATGATACCCGAACTGGTCTTTTCAATGCTCGCGTCAGTCAGAATAGGCGCAGTACACACTGTGGTATTTTCCGGTTTCAGCAGTCAGGCACTGGCAGATAGAATAAATGATACAGGTGCACGGGTCTTAATAACTGCTGACTTTGGAACAAGGAGAGGGAAATTAATCCCGTTAAAAAATATCGTTGATGACGCATTAAAAATTGCTTCGAATATCGAAAAAGTTATTTTAGTTAAAAGATTTGACGAAAACGTTCATATCGAAAAAGGCCGTGACCTCCTCTATCATGAATTGCTGGAGCATGCTGAACGCTATGTCGACCCGGAACCCGTAGAATCAACACATCCCTTATATATACTTTACACATCGGGCACTACAGGAAAGCCCAAAGGAATTGTTCATTCAACAGGTGGGTATTTAGTCTATAATTACGCAACATATAAATGGGTCTTTGATATATCTGATGAATCTGTCTATTGGTGTACTGCTGATGTTGGCTGGGTAACGGGGCACTCAGCAGTAGTATATGCCCCTCTTCTTCATGGTGCGACAATTATAATTTATGAAGGTTCTCCTGATTACCCTCGTCTGGACAGGTGGTGGGAAATAATCGAAAAGTACGCTGTAAGTATTTTTTATACCTCACCTACAGCACTCAGGATGTTTATTCGATTCGGGGAAGAGTGGATTAAGAAACATGACTTAAGCAGTCTTAAAATCTTGGGAAGCGTTGGTGAACCCATCAACCCGGAGGTTTGGGAATGGTATTACAAGCATATTGGGAATGAGAGGTGTCCCATTGTTGATACATGGTGGCAGACAGAAACCGGTGGATTTATGATATCTCCTGCACCCGGTATAGAGCTCGTACCACTTAAACCCGGTTCAGCCACACTCCCGCTACCCGGAATTGACGCAGATGTCGTAGATGACACAGGGAATCCTGTTCCTGCTGGGACAAAGGGATTTTTAGTCATAAAAAAACCATGGCCGGGTATGATGTTGGGGATTTATAAAGACCCTGAACGTTACAGGGAAACGTACTGGTCAAAGTTTAAAGGCATGTATTACTCAGCCGACTATGCAATAAAAGATGACGAGGGCTACTTCTGGCTATTGGGAAGGGCTGATGAAATATTAAAGGTTGCAGGGCACAGGATAGGAACAGCAGAACTTGAAAGCTCGGTTGTTTCAACGCCCTTTGCTGCAGAAGCTGCTGTTGTGGGTAAGGAAGATCCGGTAAAGGGTGAGGTTATCGTCCTTTTTGTTATATTGAAAGAGGGAAACAAACCTGAAGACAGCCTGAGAAAAAAAATCATCGAAACTATCCGGGCACAGATAGGTCCTTTTGCTACGCCAAAAGAGATTTATTTTGTTGAGAAACTGCCAAAGACCCGATCCGGAAAGATCATGAGAAGAATTCTTAAAGCCATTATACAGGACAAACCGATTGGTGATATCACGACATTAGAAGATGAGGCATCTGTCAATGAAATTAAGGCAGCATATGAAGAATTCAAAGAAATAATAAAGAAATCTGCTCAGGAGGATTTAAGATGAGAACGGGCAGTATTATTGTTGTCAATATTTTTTCTTTATATTAAAATCTCCCGGGGGTTTTATATGAAGGATAGCTATAAGACAAAAGAGCAGCTCATACATGAAATAAAACAACTGCGCAAAGAAATATCCGATCTGAATATCTCCAAAAGAAAATTAAAGACTGATCAAAAGAAGTTCCAGAAACAACTTATCGAATATGAAAAATTATCAGCCCTTGGCAGACTGACAGCAAACGTTGCACATGAAATCAGGAATCCGATTACTGTCATCGGAGGCTTTTCAAATAAAGTTAAAGAGAGCTCTTCACTTGGAACGAACGAGCGAGAACTTATTGATATCATTTCCCTCGAGGCAAAACGTCTTGAGGAGATACTCAGAGAAGTTCTCATTTTCTCCAATAGACCTTTTTTCAGAAAAGAGAAATGCGACATCAATAAGATTATTTTTGAATCGCTGAATTTCTATAAAGATATCTTCGAGAAGGTATCCATAACGGTCAAGACAGAATTAAATGATGTAGCCCTTATCTATATAGACAAGAGACAAGTTAAAGAAGGGATTGATAACCTTATATCTAATGCTATCGATGCAATGCCTGATGGAGGAATATTAACGATTACTACGCAGGATAAAGTCTCAAGAGGGAAAAGCTATGTAACCGTTAAAATAACCGATACCGGTGCGGGAATTTCAGAAGAAAACATGCTCATGATCTTTGAGCCTTTTTTCACGACAAAAGTAACAAAAAAAGAAACAGGACTCGGTCTTTCCATCACAAAAAAGATAGTCGAAGGGCACGGTGGCTTTATGAAAGTAGACAGCAAAGTTGGAAAGGGGTCTGCTTTTACCCTCTATTTCCCATACAGGGCTCAATAGGAAATAGTGTTAAATTGAAAAAATATCAGAAGAAAAAATTAGAAGAAATTATTGATAACCTTAAATGTCCATATGATTTCAAGTGCTATAAATCAAATTTTAAAGAACTGTGCAACGTACAGGATATTGGAATAGAATCGTTTCTTTTATGTCTGGATGATACAGCAGGAGAGTGTGTATTTTCACTTTCGTTTGGAGATTCAAAATTTTGCAAATGCCCTCTTCGTATATATATAGCAAAGGTATTGATGAAATAAACTGAACCAGGTTTTTTCATAAATATATTCAACAGGTCTGTGTACATTCTCTCCTGGTATTATTCCGGTTGACTCTACTTGGGAAAAAAGATGTAAATACTCAACCATACGAGGCATCCTGAAAACGACAGGATCTTTTCAAACATATTTAACCTGTCGCTTTTCAGTATTGCATAGAGGCTCAATGGAGAGGTAAGAAAGCAGGCAGTTATATAAATCCATTTTGGTAAGGCTTTTTTCTTGGATGGCTTGAGAACAATTGAACAGAACGGACATTCTACCTCCCCTTCTAAACGATGCCCACATTGCACACACCTTGTTATACCGATAATTTCGTCGATATTTTCCCGGTCCATGAAGATAGTATACCTTGGTTACATGTTATTTTTATGAATCTTTTTATTAAATTTTCAATACCCCACAGTCTCTGCGGCGGGAAGGTTTATTGAAAGATGGGTTTCACTATAAAAAGGATATATTTTTATATTTGCATATTGTTACATTTTTTCTTATGCTTTTAAAAGGAGGTCACGATGATTAAATACCTCGTTATTGTTTTTTCGTTGGTAGTCGCTCTTACTATAGCCTATGCAGATACTCCTTCACCAATGGAGATTCTTGAGAAAAAGTGCTATGACTGCCACAATATAAATATCGTTCTCAAGGCTAAAAAAAATCAAGATGAATGGGAAAAGACACTTGACCGGATGATCGACTACGGAGCAAAATTAGATAAAGAAGAGCGTAAGATATTGACAGAGTTCCTTATAAAAAATAAATAACAATTTTTATATATTAATATCAAATAGTTATAGCTATAAATTGACATTATACTTTAGGAATATAATATTAATTATCTAATCTATTGAAATTAATTATCTTAAATACTGTTTTTCCCATAGAATGGCCTTTTCATATTTTTCGAATAATTGCTCACACTTTTTAAATTCCTTATTATGGACCAATCTTCTTGTACCATCTTTTTTTGATCGCATATCAGCATGTATCATTTCATGATAGACAACAAATTCCAAAAAGTATCTTGGAACAGATTTCTGGTCTAATAAAGGATTAATTCTTATCATGCCGGTGCTCTCATCGTAACTCCCAAGCGTTCGTTTGCCTTGATACCAACGGCATCTCTTCTTACCCCAGGTAATGAAAGCTTTTATCCTGTCATCAAAATATCTTCTATTAATAAAATCGAAAACCTCTTTGAGGTTATAGTATCTCCCTTGCACATTGATAGCACATGGCTTAACGCTTTTTCTAATACAGTCCCTGTTTTCTCGTATAAATTTTCCTATTGAGGGAGTAGTTCGTTTCTTGTTTCTTATGAATGCTGCTATTTCTCTGATGACATCATTGTCGGCATGAAGAAATATCCAGTGCAGTCTGACGAGAATCTCGTTTTTTTTCTTTTCCCTTATTGAAAGCATGCTGGCAGTATTATCTGTAATGTTTAGGGTTATTGTTTTGCCTGTAACGTTCTCAAGATAGTCACTGAGTGTTTCTTTGTTTTGCTTAAAATATAGTTTTAATTGATACATATGTTATCTCTAATTCCATTGTTGTTTAAAATACCTGTGAAAATGTATTCTAAACACGCATGCTCAACTAATTAATGAGATGGCACTCCCCTCATCATAAATATCACCGAAGATATATTGTAGTCGATTCCTGCTGAATGAACTGTACAGTCTGATATTTCACCTGCAAATACTCCATTTGGGACACCCGTATAAGAAGAAGTAATGTTTATGATGCATGCATCCTTTGGAGGGAATATCTGACCTCCGTCGGCAACAAATCTGAAGATTGCAGTCCTTCCTTCAGGGGTCTGTTCCCCTATATTCAGCTTCTTGCCATGAAACATGCTTTCGTTAATAGCCTTTCCGTCTGCATAATGCGTACCTGTCCTGGTGGCATCAAGTGTCATCTCGATTCTTCGTGCGTTACTGTATTCCTCACCTGGAAACTGGAACTGTATCTCGGCTCTCTTTGGATTATCAAATCGTGTGTCAGAAAAAAAACCTGTCTTTAATATATATTTTTCTTTTATTCCGTCTTTCACAATGACAGCTTCACCGGCAGCACCTTCAGGAGCCACTCCCTTTAAAGGAGAAACGGCCTCCTCTGATATTTGGTCAGAAGGAGATTGTTCGGGGATTTGCTCAGATGAACCCTTTTCAGATACGCCTGTCATCCCGAACTTTACTTCCCATTTCTCTTCATATACCTTCCATTGTCCGTTTTCTTTCAGCAGGTGGACTATACCATGCACGGTGCTGCCATTGGCCACAGCGGACGCTGTAAGAGTAGCTGCATTTCCTTTTACATAGGTTCCCGTAACTGTTGCATGAGGAGGATAAAGGGCTTTTGCAAGTTCAAGCATTTGTTCTGCATTATCCCCTTCAAGTTCATATGCCTTTTCCTTAGAGATAAGTTTTTTAAGAGAATCAATATCACCTGTCTGCATGGCTTGCCGGTATTCCTTATAAGCATTCTCGACGTCTTTATCTTCTTTTGAGAATATATCCGAAATCTTATCGCATCCCTGGAAACACATCAATAGAGCATTACATGTAAATAAAATGATAAGGGTTTTTATGATATATTTCTGTCTCATTCTTACTTCTCCTTTACATTATTTGTTCTGATTATCACTATGCCATAAAAAAATTTAGGGTCTTCGCATAAAAGTGCGGGTACATTCTTCTAACAAATTGTCATTCCCCCATGGGTAATCATACCAAATTTTCTCACACATCTTGAACTCCTTTTTTTATTGTCCAGAGCCAATCTACACAGCTCTACTTACCACTGTTTACCCACACCCTTTCACGAAGACCCAAATTTAATAATCATGTTCAACAAAGATCAATTTGTCAGTATCGAATCCCAGACCCTTTGCTTTTTCAACCAGTCTATCAAGTATGGACTGATCAAGATTTTTTTCACGTGCAAGAATCCATAAATAAGACCTGTCAGGGCCACAGACCATTGCATAGGAATAATTCCTTTGATCCAGATCAATCACGTTATAGCCTCCATAGAAAGGTCCGAAGAACGACACCTTTAGAGAGGCAACAGTTTTTTCACCGAGAAAATAAGCTTTCCCATTTGCTTCTTTCCACTTATTATTCTTTTTGTCAAAGCCCCTGTTCAATACGTCAATCCCGCAATCGTCTCTTAACGTGTACGTTGCAGATATATTGGTCAGCCCCCGCTCAAAGCTGTGATCCAAACGTGCGATCTCATACCACGTCCCGAGATAGAGATTAACATCAAAGTTATGAACAGGGTGTATACCTTCCGGAACACCGACACAACCTGCAAGGAGAACAAGCAATATGGAGATTAATACTCTATGACTCGTTTTCATTACTTTCATTATAATGACTTGTCATATTTTCCCATAAATTGTATATATTATGAAGCCTTCGTTCATGAAAGCATCCAATAGTGCAATGGGACAGTTTTAAAATAATTTATTAAATAAGTTTATTAACGTTATATATGACATGTTTGGCAAACTGCTGAAGCGGCGTTGCTTACCATTGCCAAAACATCCCCCAAAAAACATTTCCTCTATTTTTCAGAAGGCTTGGAAAGAAGATAATATCATATAGGAAGCCCCTTAATTCCTTAATCTAATCATTTCCCATGACAGTCGTTCAATAAGTAATAAAGTCAAGGTATTGGGGACTGCCCTGATAACCATAAACCCTTAGCTCATCGATTATGCCCTCACAGTATTACCTGTAGTAGCACCCGTATTGCCAATCCATTTCAGCATCTTATCAACAAATTCCTCACGTTCTCATTTAAAATATATATTCATGGAAAAATATCTTATAGATAACAATACGGATACACTTAAGATACCTCCGTTCAGGGATGCACACATACACTTCACCGTTGACGGCAAACCCGCTGGCGAAGAACAGATCATATCAATTAAGAATGACTGTAAACGACACGGGATATTTTCATTAGTTGACATGGGGCACATTACGGGCGTTGGATTGAAGGCAAAGAAGATATTGGAAGGTCGGATCGATGTAAAATCTGCCGGTTTCGCCGTTTATAAGAAGAAGTCTCACGGATCATTCCTCGGGATAGGGATTACTGACAAAGCAGAGATCAAAGGTGTTATTAAAACTATAGCAGATGCAGGTGCAGACTTTATAAAGGTCGTAGCCTCAGGCGTCGTCTGTCCGAGAGGCGGTGGACTCTCTACAACTGTTGGTTTTTCTGTCGAGGAAATGAACATTGTTGCAGATGAAGCACGGGAAAGAAATCTGGATTTTGCCTGCCATGCGAATGCTGACGGTTTTATAAGGAATGCGATAAACGCAGGTACTTCGTCCATCGAACATGGTTTCTATGTCTCAAACGAAACACTTCACATGATGAAAGAGTCCGGAGTGTCATGGACTCCTACTGTCATACCTTTACAAAGTATAAAAGACCAGCTCGAATCTCCGGAGATAAAATATATAGAAGATCTTACAGAACAACATCTTGCATCAATCAATTATGCTGCATCTATCGGAGTAAAACTCAACGTTGGCACCGACAGCGGTTCAAGGGGTGTTGAACACGGCAAGTCTTTGTTTGATGAACTACAGTGGTTCCGTCAGGCAGGACTTTCTCTTGAACAGATAATCGGCGCTGCCTGCATGAGTGAGGAAGAGATCGAAAAAGGAAATTATTTAATCGTGAAAAAGGACTTTATCATTACAAGGAGAATAGAAGCTGCTTATAGAAATGATATAATAATATAAACATTATGCATCTATGTTAACTATGAATTAGTTGTGAAGAGCACTGCAATGAATTTGTCATAAAGGATTTTTTTATTCATGGAAGACAAAAACATATCAGTCACTATAGAGCTTTTTCCTGCAATACCTAATCTCAAGATTATAACTATAAAGGGAACTATTGATTTGTCAACTTCAAAGCGGGTTGATAAAACTGTTTTGTCTGCAATTGAAAAAGGAGACGCACATATCATTATAGATCTGAGTCAGCTGGAATATTTAAGCAGTATTGGTATGATGAGTTTAACGAATTACGTATTACGTTCAAATGCTAAAAACCTACAAATTAAGTTCATAAAGCCATGTAAAACCATCTATGATACGATGTCTTTTTTTGGATTTACCAAAAAATTCGACATGTATGATAGCATGGAAGAAGCAATAAATACATTTCTATAATATCTATGAGAGAATTCAGGATTTGTACGTATTCTTCTCTGACTTGATTACATACGAATAAGATAAAGATAGTAATTTTACAAAGAGAGATAGGGACCACTTCAGATGGTCTATGTATAGAAAACGCCGGGAAGAAGGATTTATCGTTGCAGAGACCTTTTATCCAGCAAACATGTTACCGGTTGCAAGGCATTCACATAATTTACTGTAAACAGCATGAACGCGTTTACGTGACGGACTTTTTCCCAGAGACTTTATTATACGCTTTGAAAGCGTGCCTTTTTCCATAATAACCCTGAGTGCTTTATAAAATTCAGCAATAGCATCATCTTTATTCTTTTTAAAAACCTCTTTAATAAGATAGTGCCAGATCTCGTACGCCCTGGCACGTTTCTCCCTTATGCCAAATACGTTCAGATAGCATGGAATGTCGACAACGGCTTCTTCTCCGAATCTAACAGTTTTATCAAAAATTGACCTGAGAGGCTTTATGTTCCAAGATTTTTGCTCTTCATAACTAACCCATATCTCATCTACAAGCAATCTCAGAACTTCTGTGATGGCCAGCGATATTGCAAGATCTGCCAGAGGGCACTCCTGCACATCTGCAATACGGATTTCCATTGCACTCCGTTTAAATCTCGGTATTGCACCTCTCGAATTAAGCCATTCATGCCGGAGAATACCTTTTGGATCATATTTTGAGGCATCCTTATAAATTTTTCCTAAAACTTGATCCTTATACCGGGCTTTTGAATAAACTGCTTCCGGGATAACCATGCCCATAATCGATGGAATTTTACTTTGATTAACCTTATAAAAAGAAAGTCGTGTGTCAATGTCCCCTGTAAGATTTCCTTCAGCCATTGGACTGCTTGCTGCCAGTGCGGGAATGAGGGGGAGGAGGAGTCTTATTGCTGCATGAAGCCTTCCAAATTCTTCGTTTCCCTTAAACGAAATATTAATCTGAACACTCTGGATATTCGCCCAACCGTGTCTTTTGCAGTCGAATATCATATCGTATGTCTCGTAGATCTTCTTATTCCTGTGGTTCCAGATATTTGTCTCTCTTGCGGGATCCATCCATGGATGCATGCCTGTGGGCATGAGTCGCCCTCCCATTGGTTTAAGCATGTGGTTGATAATCGCTACCTGATCATTAAACGTCTCCAAGAGGCTTTTAAAATCACGGGTCGGCTTACTGTTCTTCAGTTCCAGCACATGCAGTACAAACTCATTTGACCATCCGGATGCACCAGAATTAAATTCATTTGTATATTTTCCGGCTGCCCTGCGGAGTAATTCGTCTGAGACGGGAAGAATATCAAGCGTGGATTTATCAACAATCATATACTCCAGTTCAATCCCGAAGCCTTCGAAGAGGGGTAAGGTCACATATTCTTTCAAAAATAGTATCCCCGTTCCTTACGCTGTTCGATCCTCTTCAGGATAACCCTCATTATTCTCAAGTAGAGTTCATCTTTCAAGACCATGTCTTCTACACCTGAATCAATATTAGGATTATCGTTTACTTCTATTACATAAAAGGTCTTTCCAACTTGTTTTATATCAACACCGTAAAAACAGTCCCCTATGAGATTTGCAGCCCGGAGCGCCGACCGTATCAGGCCGGTCGGAGCATGTTCAACCGGCAAGGTCTCATGAACTCCATCTTCAGTCTTTATGCCATTACTGTCCCTCTTAATTATTTGCCAATGATTCTCTACCATATAATATTTACAAACAAAGAGTGGCCGGCGGTCAAATATTCCTATACGCCAGTCAAAAGGTGTTGAAATAAACTCCTGTGCAATTATCAAATCGGATCGTTCAAGCATTCTGTCCATATGAGTTCTGAGATCTTCTTCTTTCTCCACCCTTACTACCCCTTGTGAAAAAGAACTGTCGGGACGTTTCAGTATACAGGGGAGTCCGAGCGTTGATGGTATGGTGTTTTTATTGTTTCTGTTTACAATGACTGTCTTCGGAGTCAATATCTTGTGTTTGTCGAGCAGTTCTGCAAGGAATACCTTATTGGTACATTTCAGTATAGAGTCAGGGTCATCAACCACAACGATCCCTTCTGCAAGCGCTTTGCGGGCAAATCTATAAGTATGGTTGGTCACACTCGTTGTCTCCCTGATAAAGAGGGCATCGAACTCAGCGAGTCTCCCGTAATCATCTTTCTCTATGAGTTCCGTAGTAATACCCAGAGATTCTGCAGCCTTGGCAAAATGTTTCAGAGCCCTTGGATTAGAAGGCGGCTCTTTTTCACGGGGATTATACAGGATGGCTAAGTCATATCTTGAAGTTACGCGTTTTCTTGTATGAGGATGCCTTTTGACAAAAAAATCGTGAGCTACCTGCTTGACAAACGGACGGTGGTCCTCGGGGATTTCGTTAACTGCGATGGGTCTTATGTTATGGAGCTGCCATTTAGCACTTTTTTCGTTTAATAAAAAATGGGCCCTGAGAAAAGGGGCCTCAAAGAGTTTAAAGAGATAAATACATAGTCTATCGTATCGTTTTGCCATGTTTTTTCCAAAATATATACTGAGGACAAACTCTTTCGATTGTAAGGGAGCAAGACTTTTCTGTATTATTTCTTCGAGATCTTCAGACTCTACTCTTACAATCGTCTGTGATTTTAAATCCTGGATGGTGATTATGTTCGGTATAGGTTTATGCCCGCGGGCTGCTGCAAGAAGGGAGACATAATAACCTACGCTCTGGTAACGGTAAGAGCGGCACAGATTAAAAACCTTCGCACAGCGCATCTCTGCATACTTTGAATCGGTAAGATATGTTCGGGCAGCAACCATTTCCACATCTTTAAATTCCAATGGTAAATCTCTCGGATCATCAACTATGACAAGCGTGGGCATAAACTCGTTCCTTAACCCGAAAAATGCATTTGATTGTTGAATCGGGGGACGAAGCCGCCTTCAAAGTCTTTTAATTTCAATCCCGACTTTTGTCGGGACAAAAGACTTTTCAGACAACATTGCCCCCCATAAATGCATTTTTCGGGTTAATAAATCCTGTTAGGCCATATAATGAGAAAATTCGCATCATAGGTAAGAACCCCTAGGAGAATTGAACATAAAACACGGTCTATTGAAATAATGTAGTGATGACTTTCTGAAAATGGATTCTGTTTGAACGGATCCGCTACCGTAACGGTTCTCTCCTCTTTATTGTATCCGCAGAGTACGACAAAATGACCGGTAGGTTCTCCCATCAAATCGTCCTCTTCACCATCATATCCGACTTCCCGGGGACTCCGATAGAGAAAGGTTGAACTGAGGCCTGTAATTATAGGGATTGACCGCTTTAGATATTTTCTTATCAGAGCTGTAGTCAGGTCTTCTAACCTCAACTGTCCACCGAGTTTAATGAAATCTATATATCCTTTCGATGCTGTTCTGAGTTTTGAATCCCTTTTTGCCTTCATCTGTAATATAAGCCGTTTACTGATATCAAATCCGTCTTTGCCGAACCATGTAGGATCGAAAACATTCAGATTGTAAGTGTATATCATAGCAGAATAGCCCCGGCGGAGCGCATGGCATGCAAGAAAAACAGCAAGTGTTCCGCCGCTTTCAAGATGTGTTACCTCACTGACAACTTGTTCGAGTGTGATGGTATCTCTATAATAGCGATATAATGCATGTAAACATGCAGGACCGCATGTCGTCTCTGTAGGCTGGGAACGTATTGTAAAGTCAAGTTTTTTCTCCACGTTCCTTCACCTTATCCATTTACTCTTTGGTTCATAAACTGTAGAATACACCTGCTATAGCACCAGTCATACATGTTGAAAATGTCCCTGATACAATGGACTTTATTCCAAGCGAGATGATTTCGTCTCTCCGTTCAGGAACCATACTCCCGAGTCCTCCTATCATTATTCCAAGACTGCCGAAATTGGCAAAACCACACATCGCATAGGTCATGATCAATCTGCTTCTCGTGCTCAAGACATTTTCCTTGAGATGAGCAAGGTCCAGGTATGCCAACAGCTCATTGAGAACGGTCTTCGTTCCCATAAGAGATCCGGCAGTCTGTGCCTCAGACCAGGGAATACCCACTAGTTGTTTCAGACTTTATATAAAAGCATATCCACTTCATAGAGTTTTCAAATCCCCCATCTTCCTCCTTTTCTAAAGGGGGGGAAACCTGTCAAAAAGTATACCTAATATATATCGTCCGGGGTACATCTGAGCATGACTTGCATGTTCACTGGTAATTTTTACCATATGCATTCAAGAGGTCTTTTCAAAGATATTTTACTTTGAAGTTCCTGGAGGTCTCTTTCAAGCTTTATGACCTCTTCCGAAGCTATTTTCGGGTCACGGATAGCTTCATGGTACGCAAATCTCTTGTCATGCAATTCTTTCCTCAGGTCGGCGGTTTCATCGAGAAACCTCTGGCACGCTTCACTCTGTTGAATCGTTTTCCGGTCCCTTTTGTAATCATAATCATTTTCGGTCGTTTTAGGGATCCTGTCGTAACCAACGCTACCCATCATGCCTTGACCAACAGACGTCCCTTTCCCCATGCCATAATCTGTCTGCGGTCCAAAATATCTGCCGCAGTAAGGACAATAATACCAACCTGATGTCTTATCCGGCTCCTGAGCATAGATAACGACGCCTGTTGCGATTATGAAAAAGAAAATTATGCATAAACCAAATCCTTTCATTTCAATCCTCCTTAAGGTACTACAGATATCATAAGAAACCGAAATAATTTAGTCCATCTTTAATAAAGATAAGACAAAAGAGCAACAAAATGAAGCCCAGTATCCTGATGACAGCAAGATATGCAGTGCTCTTTAAGAAAGCCTTTGACCTGTCAACGACAAGGGCAACAGTAATCTTTGACCCCACAAGGAAAAAATAAAAACCCGCAATGAAAAAAAAAGAAGCCAGAATACTTGTTTTATATCCTTTTAATACAATAGGTGCACCGACTGCTATCCAGAAAATATACGGATGCGGGCTCAAAAAGTTCGTTATGATGCCTTTTCTGAAAGATCGTGCTCTTATCTTCCTGTTATCGATATCGATTCCTTTTACCGTAATGCTTTCGTATGCCAAATATCCTATGAACACTGCCCCGCATAACGATATTGCGCCCAGCACATAATCAAAATGAGACAGCTTTGAAAGGATGAGTACTGACAATAAAACAATCGGTATATCGGTTATGAGTGGGGCGCTGGCTACCAGAATGCCTTCTTTCCTGTTATGTTTTACCGTCTCAGCAATGACCAGTGCCAGTAAAGGTCCCGGTGCCAGCCCTGCCGCAAAACCGAACAGAATTCCAGAGAATAAAAAAGGGAGAGATTCAATCATAAATGATTTTATTGTATTATTATGTAAAGAAACAAGGCATACAAAATATCTGTATGCAGGAGGCATTCATAATGAAAAAAGCAGATATGTCTTTACCTGAAATTCCGCAAAGCTTTCTTGAAGATCTTCATAACCTCGAGTATATTGACAACGCCGACCTCGTGCTCTTCATGGCAGGCAACCAGTTTATGGTTATGGAAGAACTGCTCTCAGTATTTCAAAAATCCTATCCTGCAATAGAGCGCATCTTTTACGAGACCCTACCCCCGGGACTGGAATTAAAACAGATCCTTGCAGGCGGTGCCCGTTGCGGCGATAGAACAATAAATATAATACCTGATGTGTATTCCTCTGTAACAGAAGATGCCATGAAAGAACTTGTTAGCAAAGGTTTCGTTGGCAACTATTTCATGTACCTTCATAACAGGATTGTCCTCATGGTACCCGAAGGTAATCCCGCAGGTATCATGACTGTTCAAGATCTTGGGCATGATGAGGTAAGGATTTCACAGACTGGTGACCTTGAGGATATAAGCAAGTACGTTACCGCTATGTACAGGGCAGCAGGCGGCGATAGTCTCGTCAAGAGAATTCTGGATGAAAAGAGAGCTGAAGGGACAACAATACTGACCATAGTACATCACAGAGAAACACCCTTAAGGATAGGTAAAGGTACAGTTGATGTCGGGCCTGTGTGGGCTACAGAGGTATTCAATGCACTTAAGCAGGGGTTAAGGGTTGAGGCTGTGGACCCGGGGGCAGAACTTGACCAGCGTGATAACGTTAACTACTTTATCGCAAAACTCAGGAAATCCCGGAATCCTGAAAATGCCGATAAATTTCTCGATTTCATAAAATCACATGGGGCACAAGAGATTTATAAAAAATATGGCTTTGTCCCGCATTTTATCTCTAATGTTCACATGTGATTAGAGCTATTCCAACGCATTCACTATTCCTTCCTCACTCGAAACTTATGAATCTTCTCGGGTCAATCTTCCTTGCGACTCGAGAAGGCAGTAAGCCGGCCAGGAGCGTTGTGAAGAATAGAATTGTAGTTATAGAAATAAAATACAAAACAGGTATCTTGAAATGAATCTCCCATCCGAAAGAAATCTTATTGACGACATGGATAAAGATAACACTCATGAGAGGTCCGAGGAGCATCCCTAAAAATATGCCCGTGATACCGACAACCCCTGCGGAAAGCATCATGTTCTGCTGTATCTGTTTCCAGCTCCCGCCTAAGTAGCGTATGATGCTTATCTCTCTTTTTCTCTCAAATACTAACGCCAGGAGCGTGTTAATCACTCCTATCAATGAAACCACGATGGCTATCAGTTCAATGGCATATGTTATAGCGAAGCTCCTGTTAAAGATATTCATGATCTTCTCCCTTAATTCCTGATTATTCATGATCTCCAGTGAATAGTCAGGAAAAAGCCTGTTTTTCAGCTTGTATATAAATTGACCGGCATCAACCCCGTCTTTTACGTAAATACTGAATTGGGTTGCGTCATCCAGTCCCCAGAACTCCCGTAACCATCTCCTGTCTAAATGGATAAACCCTGACGTTGTGGAGAAGCTCGAAAATATATCAATGACAGTGAACTCCACAGCGCCACGGGGCGTATCGAGTTTAATCGTATCTCCTTTATTAATCCCATATTTTATGCTCAGATATTCTGAAATGCCTGCCACCTTTTCATTGCTCTCCATCCTTTCCAGGATTGTGTCGTATTCTTTTTCAAAAAAACGTTTCCGGCCATATGTTCTCTTTACCGCAATATCTGCAAACCCTCCGATCACCTTCTTGCCATGAAAATCCAGATGCAAAGCCCTGAACTTATCGATCCCCCCTATTTCAGGATATTCATTTATAATTGCGGTGACTTCCTCTGAAAGCGGATAAAAACAATAATTTGATTTGCACGAGTCCGGTTTTATATAGATGTCTGCTGTTATATACTGATTAATCCATCCCTTGAGGGAACTTCTGAGCGAAAATATGAGCGTAAGCAGGGCAATGATCAATGCACTGCTGATGGCAACACTCATAATGGCAACCGAGAACCTGTAGATATTGCCTCTCATATCACCAAGTGTAATCCTTCCGATTGCATGGAATATCTTCTCTGCTGGCCTCCTTATAATCTTCATGATCATGGAAAGATACGATGGGCACACGAAAGCAAAGCCTGCTATTATGAAAAGGATTCCGATATAAGCGAGTACCGGGAACGCAAACGGGGTATATGTATAATCGACATAAGACAGTACAATTCCGTTAAAGATAACGGCCACTCCTGCGAGCAGGAAAACTTTCTGATAGCCCCTGTATTTGCCTTCAAACGAGCCTTCTCGCGAGCTCTCGTTCGGCTTGATCTTTGAAGCCTCGTAAGAAGGTATGACCGATGCAATAAGAGATACGATCATCCCAAGGGCCAATGCCATTAACGCATCTTTTCCTGTTATGACATATTCGGTTACAGGTATTGTAGTATATATGGTTGATATGGTCTTTTCGACCGCGATGACGGAAAAATATGCAGCGAGTTGTCCCAAAACAATGCCGAGTACAGACCCGAGGAATCCCAGAAGCATCCCCTGAATCGTAAAAAGCAGGATTACTGTTTTTTTATCCGTACCAAGACCCCTTAAAATCCCTATCTCCGTCCTTCTCTTAACAACAGATATGAATACTGTGCTGTACAGCAGGAATATTCCCACAAGTATGGCGATAAGACTCACAAACTGCAGGTTATACCGGAAAGATGCAATGAGAGATTTTTGGTTTTTAAAAATAACCTCTTTCTTTTCAATTCTGAGATTAAATGGAAGTATTTTGCTGATCTCTTCCGCCATTTTTTCATCAGATATGAGGTCGACCTTCGTGAGATAGCCTGATTTTCCGAAATATTCCTGAAAATTGCCTATATCCATAACCGCCATATTTGAGATGAAAGAATCTGCATCATCAATGATATCGACAATTTTCAGTGTATATTCCCTGTCATAAACGAGCGGCTTTATTTCATCGCCTTTTTTCAGAGAATATCTGTCAGAGAACTTCTTTGTTACAAGGATGCCGTTGATTTCACGGTAAAATTTATCAAGGGATATATTTTCGGGAGACAAATTGAAAAAGCGCAATGCTTTAACAGAATAAATACCGTGTATATCAATCGTTTCTTTTTGACCGGGAAGATATCCGTAAGTCTTTATTACCGGAAAGGTCCCGGCCTCAATGGCACGGATATCCCTGTAAATATCTTCGTTGAAATCAATACCCGATGTGTCAAGGATCTCATAGTTCACGTGAGGATTTATTCCCCTGATATCGGCCTCAAACGATGCTATGGCGCGATCAGAAGCAACTTTGACACCGGTAAAAAGTGCTATGCCAAGCGCAACACCAATAATTGAAAGAACGGTGAGGAATTTCTCTTCCCTGATGTTTCTTAGTACAAGGATTTTTACAAGCTTGAGGAATTTCATTCAAAGATCACCCCGTCCTTTATCCTGACAATCCTCTCTGCATATTCTGCTATGTACTTCTCATGAGTGACAAGTATTATGGTTTTGTTTGTCTCTTCAGCGAGCTTTTTGATGAGGTCCATTATTGTCTTCCCGGTCTCGCTGTCCAGACTTCCCGTGGGCTCGTCTGCGAGAACGATTTCAGGATTATGTATGAGTGCCCTTGCAATAGCAACACGCTGCTGTTCACCTCCGGAAAGTTGATAAGGAAGAGACCTTTCTTTTCCTTCCAAGCCAACACGTTTTATATAATCGAACCCCGGCTCTTTTTCCTCTTTACCATTAAGAAGGAGAGGCATCACGATATTCTCAAAGACCGTTATGTTCGGCAAAAGATTGAAAAACTGGAATATGAATCCTACCTTTTTCCTCCTGTAGAGGGTAAGTTGCTTATCTGTATACGCAGATATCGTCTCACCATTGACGGTAATGTTTCCCTTGTCAGGTCTGTCCATTCCTCCTATAAGGTTAAGAAGTGTGGATTTACCGGAACCTGAGCTCCCGGTAATCGAGATAAAAGCACCTCGTTGTATCTCAATGCCTACTCCCCTGAGAACCCAATTATCTCCATAATATTTTTCAACTTTCTCTAACTTTATCATCGTCTAAAATGCAATAAACGAAATTTATTATTTATACAGGATCTTATCAGTACCCCGTCATCTCCACATATGCCCTGCCCTCTGCTGACCCTTCAACCTTACAGGTCCCTTCCCAATAATAATTTCCTGTAGAACCATATGCCAATACTTCCTGATCTTTTATAAGCGGGGTAACCTTTAGCAGAATATTTTCCGAAGGGATGCTTATTCCCCATTGTGAAGGATAGCGTGCGCCGGTCTTTTCTGATGTATAGTGATCTAAAACCTTAACTGAGAAATCATCCTTGAGGAGATGCCTGTACATCCCGTCAGGGTAAACGAAAGTTCCTGATGAATATTTGTCGACTGAGCCGTCTTTATTCCTCATTATATAAAGCATAATTTCCCGGTTGTCATGAAGCTGTACGGCAAACCAGTCCCATCCTTTTTGATTCTCCCCGGGCCCTCTCGTCGATATTTCCCTGTCAAACCAGCTCGTTCCTTTTACATGGAATACGTTTTGCGCGATTCTTAATATGCCCTCTGTTTCCATGTTTGTATTAGAAAAGTATATGGATGATATCAGGGGTGACTCTTCTGATTTTCTCGAATATCCATTCTCTCCGTTCAGCACGACAGGCTTTGCAGGATATAACTGTAACTCTATGGTTTTTTCTTTGTCAGAAGCCTTAATGAACATTTGCTTCATTGTTCCTTCCAAGATGTCGTCTTCAATCCATACCTTCAGCCGGCTGTCATCAGAACCTGAAAAACCATATGCACCTGAATCAACCTTATCAGAGAAGAAAAATTTATTCCCTGTGAGATCAGATACTGCGAAATGTGATATAAATATCCTGTTTACTCCAAAACGGGAATGATAGTCCCTCTTCTGAACATTAACGATGAAAAAGGTAAGTTCATAACCGAACTCCCTTCCTTTCTCATCAAACAAATGACCGGTAAAGTACCACCACTGAACCCTGTAATCCTTTCTGTAAAAGAAATCATCCGGAAATTTTACCTTATAATCAGGTGTTATATCGAGATATTCGCTGGCAAAAGCAGCAGAACAAAAGAATATGAGAATACAAAAGATGCTTATAAATACTTTTCCATTCATTGCTTTACTGCTCACTATTTTACTTCGTACTTTGTCTTTATTCCAAGTCAGTTATAGTGTTAACTTGAAAAATTATTTTATATAAGCGAACATTAAATATGAACCTCTTCAAAGAAAATACTGCTCATCTGCCACTTGCATTCCGCATGTGTCCAAAGACACTCGATGAATATGTCGGGCAGGAACATATCCTTGGACAGGGGAAACTCCTGAGACGGGCTATAGAAGCCGACAGGATAACGTCTCTCATCCTCTATGGCCCGCCCGGCACAGGAAAGACTGCTCTTGCGCGAATAATCGCAGAAAAGACCATGGCACATTTTGAATGGCTTAATGCAGCGACAATCGGACTTGATGACATCAGGAAGGTTATAAAACAGGCAAAGGAAAGAAAACCTCACGGAATACATACAATTGTTTTTCTTGATGAGATTCACAGGTTCAACAAGCTCCAGCAGGACGCTCTTCTCCCCGATGTTGAAGAAGGAACCATCACCCTCATTGCTGCGACAGTAGAAAATCCTTTTTTCTATGTCAATTCAGCTCTTCTTTCAAGGAGCCATATTTTCGAATTTAAACCGCTTGCCGAGCACGATATCCTTAAGGTTATACGGAATGCCCTGCTTGATAAAGAACGGGGGGTCGGTAATGAACCGGTAGACATTGACAAAGATGCATTAAACCACCTTGCCAAAATGTCAGGGGGAGATGCCCGGAAGGCCCTCTCAGCACTTGAAATCGCAATCCTCACAACGCCTCCCGGTAAAGACGGGAAGAAAAAAATAACTCTTGAGGTGGCAGAAGAGTCCATACAGAAAAAGGTCGTTGTTTATGACAAGAAAGGAGATCAGCATTATGATACGATCTCTGCCTTTATTAAGAGCATGCGCGGTTCAGACCCGGATGCTGCTCTCTACTATCTTGCCAAGATGCTCTATGCAGGTGAAGACCCGAGATTTATTGCACGGCGCATTATTATCTGTGCCTCAGAAGATATTGGGAATGCCGACCCCATGGCACTTGTTCTCGCAACATCCGTACTGAGGGCGGTTGAATTTATCGGCATGCCCGAGGCTAAAATACCACTTGCACAGGCTGCCATATATGTTGCAACTGCTCCAAAAAGCAACGCATGTTATACAGCTATTGAGGCCGCACTTGAAGACATTTCATCGGAAGAGACGATGGAGGTCCCGGACCATTTGAAAGACAGCCACTATCCGGGTGCAAAACAATTAGGTCGCGGCAAAGACTATAAATATCCTCATTCCTATGGCGGTTACGTAGAACAGGATTATCTGAAGAAGAAAAAGAAGTACTACAAGCCCTGAACCTTTTATTACCTTATATCCACTCCACGCGGGGCTTTTTCTTTGGCGGAGGCTTAGGAAACTTCATGGTATAACCGAGAATAATCGGTCCGAATATCTTTTCTCCTTTTACAAGTCCCAGTCTTTTCTTTATCTGATTGTTATGCGTCACCAGAGAGCCGAAGTGAATCCAGCAACTCCCGAGACCCAGAGAACGTGCTGCCAACATAATATTCTGGCATGCGAGAGGACAGGATAAATCTGCAAAAGATCCTGTCCCTATAACGAAAATGATAACCGGCGCTGAATAATAAATCGGATCTTCAAGTTCATCATACCGTTTCATAATGGTATCGTATCTCTCGGGATTGGTTTTCTTTAAGGATTGAAGCACTTTTTTGCTTTTTGGAATTGCTGTTTCTGTGAGTTTCTTCTGGAATTTCTTATCCGTCACGACAACAAACCGCCACGGCTGACTGTTCATGCCGGATGGTGCCTGATTTGCAGCGTTAATGATCTTCTTTATCACATTTTTCGGAACCTGTCTCGGTTCATAGCTTCTGACAGCCCTTCTCTCTGCTATTACTCTCAAGGTGTCATTCATGATAACCTCCCTACTTTGAAATTAACTCCATGTCCTGCCCGCAACAGACAAGAGTTCCTCCCCCGGCCTTTGTAACCGTTACCTCATTACCGCATACATTACACCTGTAATGTTCGCCAACTTTTTCGACAGCCATGTAACACTCCTTTCTGTAGAAATATATTAACCCGAAGATCCATCTACATCTGAAGAATCACCTCAACATCGGGCAATTCATCTTTAATAGCAGATTCGACGCATCTGTTTTCACATCCTGCACATTTACCACCACAATATAAAATCACTTTGTTATCTTTAACCTCTATTAATTCCGCACATCCTTCGTGAGAATCTAAGACACATTGTAACTTATCAAGGATTGCCCTGACTTTTTCTTCAATCTTTTCTTTCTCTTCCAAAGCAATTTCACCTCCGGTGAAGGAAGTTACCCGTAACATTCAAAGTATTAACAGTCTCATAATAATAAACACATACATGATCCCCCTCACCCTTGCCCTCTCCCTCCAGGGGAGAGGGGATTATAGTTCCTCCCCCTCCAGGGTCGAAGACTCGCCGAGGAGAGGGGAGGGGTGGGAGAGGGTGTAATATGAATACTATTTTGAGACCCTTAATAATACCTTAAATATCGCCGCAAATTATTCTAACAGGTTTTAATATACCCATTCAAACATGAAACAGATATACAGACACTAGTTATAATGTACACGACCGGAGATTCGGGCATATACCCCGTTGTCTTGCCGCATGGAGTCTTCGATATTCTGTTAAAATAAGATATGGTTCCATATGAAATTCCAACGCATCTCAAGGAACAATTCCTCAGAGAATTCACACATTATGAACGCCTCTATTTCCTCAAGAAGGCAAAAGAGGCTGTTTACATAAACGGATATGTTCCGGGACATGATCTCTATCAATACTGTTTTTTCCTAACACAGAAGAAACGTATAGAATCCCTGAGCGATCCTTGCTCAAGCGGACTGGCACGTTACCTTTTGGTAGAATGCCTTAAAGATATAGAAGACACCCTTAAGATATATAAAGCCCGACTTGAGAAAAACAGGCGAATTGTATCATTTGAAGAATGTGAGAAATTCACAAGGCTCCTTGAGGGTCCTTCCTGAATGAGCGAAAACAGTATATCCTTCCTATCTTGCTCGAACGTTAACAACTTTTATCAATAATACTCGTTAACCCGAAAAATGCAATTGATTGTTTAACCGGAGGCAAAGTCGCTTTCAAAGTCTTTTAATTGAAGACTCCCTGCAGCAAGACCGCAGGGAATCTTAATGTAAGGAATTCTTTATTCTTTCTATTCGCTTGCTAACCCCGTGGCAAGACCACGGGGAATACGCTCGCTATCC